>JAEEGI010020003.1_pt1 | contig 13445 bp, 10 predicted proteins | sample 8958751 | NCBI WGS metagenome assembly JAEEGI01 (sample SAMN16246545, study PRJNA631951) | gut metagenome | biome: gut microbiome; feature: rumen; material: KS-attached | host: Bos | place: Iran: Karaj | collected 2018-10
CCACCAGGTAAGAGCACTCCACGCGCCCATAAGGATATGCCTCGCTGGAGGCAAGCCAAGCTTTCTATAGGCTTCTTCCACATTGTCTGCCTGTATCGTCAACAGGCCAGAGAGGACAAGCACGCCACCTTTCTTACGGGTTGCAACGATATATTCCGCAAGTTCTATCAACGGTCTTGCCAAAATATTGGCAACCACGCAGTCAAAGCTACGCCCATTGGCCTTTTCAATGCTCCCGAGAGCAATTTCGCAGTCGGCTTCCGAGATGCCGTTGACGGCACGATTCTCTAGGGCATTGTCTATGGCAACGGGATCGATGTCGAAACCACAGCCAGTAAGCCCGCTCTTGCACAGGCCGATGCTCAGCACCCCAGAACCGACACCGAGGTCAAGAAAAGTCTGCCCCGCCTGCAACCGTCCGGCATCGAGCAAGTCGCTCAGCACCTGCAGGCACAGGGCCGTGGTCGCATGATGGCCTGTTCCAAAGGCGCTCTTGGGCTCGATGACTATCTTGGTGCGCTTTTCAAAGCCGGGATCATCCTCATGCCAAGGCGGAAGCACCACGAAGCGCTCTCCGCAGGCAACTGGCGTGAAAAACTCCTTCCACGCCTCAAGCCAGTCCTGCTCCTCGATGGCGTCGATCTCGAAGCTTGCCTCCGGTAGCCTTGCCTCCAGCGTCTGGCGCACGTCCTGCACAAGGCCAGCGTTCTCGCAATGGACGAGGAAGCGCGTTTCGCCTGAAGGGAGGCTTTCTTCCTGCCAGCCTGAGGACACCATCAGCGTCAAGATGCCTGTGACGATGTCATAGGCCTCCTCGTCGGCCACAACGGCTAGACGAACAAGCTGCTTTGCCATCTACTTTTCTCCTTGGTCCGGCTGGAAGCGCCGGGAATGCTGTCGGCACAGCCAAAGCCCACTGGCTCCGCCCATGCATTTGCAGTGTGCCAGAAAGCTGAGGGAAGAGCCAGACCGGCCCATGCGATGCAGCCGAATCTTCTTGCGACATAGCCAAGCCTTCTTGCCCGTGCGGGCCTTGCTGGTCAACTCCACGCATTCGCCGGCTCTTTTGCCTCGCCTCCTTCTATGGTAGGAACGGCTTCCCAAGGAGAAGACACCCATGCCACAGGAAGATACTCTCGAACAGCTGCTCGGTCGCGTAGCCAAGCGCTTCAAGGTAGGCTTCAAGCCCCTCGCCATTGACGGCGCGACCTACGAGGTGCTGGACGTGGAGAACATGACCCAGTACCTCGACAAGCTCATCGGCACCCATGCCATCAAGGATCCGCTCAAGGACCTGCCCCTCTGGGCCAAGGTCTGGCCCGGCTCCTTCGTGCTGGAAATGTTCCTGCGCAAGAAGTGCGAATGCAGGGACAAGTCCTTCCTCGAGCTCGGCTGCGGCTGCGGCATCTTAAGCATGCTGGCCTCCCGCCTCGGCTTTTCCAGCATGACTGCCAGCGACGTGGAGGAGGACGCCCTGCTCTTCACCAAAGCCAACGTTCTCAAAAACAAGCTGGAAGACAAGATAACGGTCTCGCACGTGGACGTTGCCCGACCGGGCGTTGATCCCCGCTTTGCCGGCGGCGTCGACCTTATCGCGGCCTCGGAACTCCTCTACCTCGACAGCCTGCACCGCCCGCTGCTGAAGTTTCTCTCCCGGCACTTAGCCTCCGGGGGCAAGGCCGTCTTCTGCACGGACATGGCCCGTCGCAAGCCCCACTTCACCAAGCTGGCAACCAAGGAATTCAAGGTTGAGGAAGTCTATGCGCCTGCCAAGATGACCGATGCCGAAGGCAAGCCCACCCAGCGCCTCTACTCCCTGCTCACTCTGGAGAAATAGCATGCCCCTGCCCCGCATCACGCTGCAGTCCTGCCCCAAGCGCTACACCACGGATCTCGACAAGGCCGTCTCCCCGCAGGAGACGGTGGACAAGGTGACGGAGCGGCTTGCCAGCCTCGACCTCGACATCTTCCGGGAAACACGGCGCATCGACGTCGGACGCCTCGGCATCCCCGTTTTCTTAAGCATCTGCGGCGAAGAGGCGCGCCGCGTCATGCCGACACGCAAGCAGATGGGCAAGGGCTCCTCGCCGGAACAGGCCCAGGCCTCTGCGCTCATGGAGCTCATGGAGCGCTATTCCTTCTTCAGCTTCTGGGAAGAATCCAAGGACTTCGTCCTGTGCACCTTCGCCGAGGCCCAGCGTCGCTTCGGCGCCGACTGCATCCCCCTCGCCGAAATCAACAAGTCCGTGCACGACGCCATGGGGCCCAGACGATCCCTCAAGGTCATGAGCTGCGTGCGCTGGAAGTTCTACCCCGCAACGAGGCTCTCGGACGGCAAGACGGTGTGGCTTCCGCTGGACTGGTTCCGGCTTCTCAGCGAATTCAACGGCACCTCGGCTGGCAACACTGAAGAAGAGTCTCTCCTGCAGGGTCTCTCGGAACTGGTGGAACGGCATGTCTGCTGCCGCATCGACAGGGAGAGGCTGGCCACGCCCACCATTGATCCTGCCAGCGCCGCCGATCCCGTTCTGCAGGATCTGCTGGAGCGCTTTGCCAAGGAAGGCGTCCGCCTCGTGCTCAAGGACTTCTCCCTCGGCATGCCACTGCCTACCGTAGGCGCCATAGCCTGGGATCCTGCCACCTTCCCGGAGAAGAGCGAAATCGTCTTCACGGCCGGCACGGCATCAAGCCCTGCCAAGGCCGCCATACGCGCCGTCACCGAAGTGGCCCAGCTTGCCGGCGACTTCTGCACCAGCGCCTGCTACGAGGCCTCGGGACTTCCCAAGTTTGCCTCTCTCGAAGAGGCTGCCTGGGTGCTCGAAGGCGAGACCACCCGCCTCGACGCCCTGCCGAGCGTTGAGGCCGACGACATCAGGGACGAACTTCTGCGCGCCGTCGAGGGGCTCAAACCCATTGAAGTCTACGCCGTGGCGACAACGAACAAGAAGGTGGGCGTCCCCGCGCACTACGTCATCGCGCCCGGACTCGACTTCCGCGAACGGGACAAGAACCAGAGCATAGGCCTCTTCGTGGGGCGCAAGGTGAGCGAAGAGCAGACGCCGGAAGAGGCCAGGCGCAATCTGGAAACCATAGCCACGGTCTATCCGGTCGCCCACTTCCTGCCCTTCTACGCCGGCATGCTCTCCCTGCGGGAGGAGCGCTTCCAGGACGCCTTCGAACTCTTCTCCTCAGCCGTCGAGCGCCAGCCGGAAAGCGACTCCAAAGCCCTTGCTGCCTTCTACGCCGGCTACACGCTGACGCTGGAGGGCAAGTGGGACAAGGCCGAGCCCTTCCTTGAGAAGGCCACAGGTCTTTGCCCCGGCATGAAGGAGTATCTCAGCTACCTTGGCGTGGCCCGCTTCAAGGGACAGAAGTTCACCGAAGCAGCCGAGGCTTTCCGCGCCGTCCTCAAGCTGGACAAGGGCTCGGCCATCGACCTTGCCAACCTCGGCCTGTGCGAAAAGCTGACCGGCAACACGGAGCAGGCCAGAGCGCACCTCGAAGGCGCTCTGGAGATCGAACCGGGCATCGAATTCGCCCGCACGGCGCTCGACGAGCTCAACGGCATCAAAGAGCCTTCCGCCGGATAACGGAAGCAAGGCAGACCAGGGTCTGCTGAAGCCCCTACTATCTGCCTTGCAACAGGCGCGCCGTTTCAGCCTTGGCCCGGGTCATCTGCTTGATGAATTCAGGATTGCCATGCAGACCTGCGACCATGCCGGCCGCAAGCTTTCTTGAGGCATCGACGTCCGACTGCCAGTGGCAGCCACAGACAACCCGGCTCTGCCCGAACTCCCAGCCCCGCCTCAGGATGATTTCCTTGCGGGACGGATTGAGCTCTGCCAGCACGAGCGCAAAGCTCCATCCCCGCATGGCGTGGCCCGAAGGATAGGAACTGTCGCCACGCATCTTGGCGTCGAGCGGAGGATAGCAACTGGAAACGCCGTAACGAACGAAGGGACGGGGCCGCTGGAAGCGCTTCTTGACCTGGCGACAAAGTGCGCCTCCCTCCTTGGAGAGCCGCTTCAGCAGGCGCCATATCTCGGGCGTTCCCTGCTTGGAGAGCTCAAGACCGAAAGCTTCGCTGAACATGGCGCTGTAGTTGCGCATGTCGGTGTCGCGGACAGCCTGCTCTCCACGGGGCGTGGCTCTCAGTTCAAGCCCTTCCCGGTACATGGACTCGTCGTAGGCGAAGAGCGGCGAGCCCTCGGCAGGCGGTTCGCCAAGCAGGGCGATGCTGTCGAGCATCTCCCCAGGCGCCTTTGAATACGGCTCCGCCTTTTCCTGCTTCGCTGCAGTTTCCGATGTCACATCAAGATGCGCTTCCGTCTGCCTGCAGGCCTGCAGGCAGAGGGCAAGGCACAGCAGCGCGCACAGCGCACAGAGGCTTGCAGCGCGCCATGCCCTGCAGGGGCGCTCCTGCCAAAAACGTTGAAACTGCGACATCATATCCCCTCCTCTTTCCCTGCCTCACACCTGCCCGCAGGCTACGAACGGCTACTTACCTTCTCCGCCGGCTTCCTTGCCGGCGCCAGCCTCCCTGGCCTCGAGCTTTACGCAGGCAGCTTCGTCCACTTCGAAGTCGAGCACCTTCCTGCCTTCAGGGTCGGCATAGATGTAGCGGTACCAGGCGCCGTGATCCATGTAGTCGCGCAGCTCCGGCGTGCGGCACACTTCGGCGACAACCGTATTCTGCGCCAGCCTCGCCTTGACGTCGAGGTCGGCGCCGTCCACGGTCACGTGCAGGACGTAGCGGTAGGTCATCGTGGGGCCAGGGCCAGCCTGGACGCCGACGAGAGTCACCTCGTCGTTGAGGCGACGGGGCAGCTGGGGCTCGAGAAGCCGAGCCGCCTCCCGGAATTTCTCCTCCACGGCCTTGCGGATGTCGCTTTCCATGCTGCCCGCCGGCTCGCCTCCCCCACGGCTGGCAAAGCCAGGCATGAGCTTCCAGACGCCGAAGGCGAAGGCCACCAGGGCGATGACGGCTGCGCCTGCCAGCAGGCTGCGGTTGCGGGTCGTCATAGCGTGATCTCCTTGGGCTTTGGCCGTCTAAAGGCTGCGTTCCTGAATGCCGCCCTGCCGGGGCTGCTCTGCCGACGGCGGCTGGGTCACCATGCGTTCGCCAGGCAGGCTCTCGTGCACCTCGGTCTCGGGAATGCTCTCCTCCTTGCTCCCGAAGGAGGCAGTGCTGCGCACGTTGGTCACAGGCGCAAGGCCCCGGCCAGCGCTGTCGGCCGTGGCGCAGATCATGCCGTGGAGCATGCCCTGGTTCTCGTCCGGATCAGGCACGAGCACGTAGTAGTCGCGCACCTTGCCTCCGCGGTAGGACTCGACGGTGCAGCGCGCCAGCCATTCCAGATCGCCGTCGCCGTTCCAGTCCACGACGGCCAGCATGCGCATGGCAAGCCGCTGCGTGGGGTGCGCGATGGAAAAGCCTCGGCCGTCCCTGTCCATGGTGAGCCGGCTGTGCGGGGTCAGCGTCTTGTGGAAGTTTTCGCCCATGTAAAGGTGATGGCCCTGCTCGCCGTAGATGAAGTCGGGCGAGAGGCGCTTGTAGAGCACCTCGCCGTAGCTGGGCGAGGGCACGGTGCTTGTCGCCTCGAGGGAGGCTATGCCGCGCGCCTGCATTTCGCCCGGGAAACGCTTGAGCATCTGCGAATAGCCCTGCTGGTCGACGACGCGGGGGGAGCCGGCGCAGCCGGAGAGGGCGAGGGCCAGGACAAAGAGAAGGGGAAGCGCAAAACGTGAAGGCATGAAGGCAATCCTTGTACAGGCTGAAGAAAGAGGATGCGGCAGGTGCCCCGTGCAGAGAGGAGGCGCCTGCCGCTGAAGCTTGGCGTGCTTGGGGAGGCTGTCCGCTAGTTCATCATGGCGTGCCGGATGTCGGAGAGGCGGTTGTTGACCACGTCCACGTGGCGGGCAAGCGCCGCAATGTGGTTGGGCCAGAAGCTGTCGCCCACGCCGTAGGAGCCGGCCACGACGTAGATGGGATTGAAGGCGGAAATCATGTTGAAGCGCTTCTGGCACTCGTCGACGTTCTCCTTGCCGCCGCGGGTGGCGATGGACTCGTCGCAGATGAGCAGGGCTTCAAGGATGTTGTCCACCACGTAGCAGACGCCCTTGACGTAGTAGACCACGTCGTCGGCGCGGAAGTGGCCCACGTTCTCGTCGTTGAGCATGCCGAGGGCGTAGTCGGTGGTGGCGATGCACCAGTTGAGGATGGCCACCACGTCGTTGGTGGTCATGTTGTAGATCTGGCCGTTCTTGCCGCCTATGCCGACGAGCTCGGCCCAGCGGCGCCAGTTCTTGACGCCGGCCTTGTAGCGGCTCTCGGTATCGTAGAGCCACCACCAGCCCCAGACGTTGTCGGCGTAGGCGAAGTACTTGGCGGTGGCGTCCACCAGCAGCGGAGGCACCGTGTCGCGTTCGCCGTAGCGGGCGATCTGGTGGGCCAGGACGTCGGAGGCGGAGCGGATGGCGTAGATGACGCCGCGCTGGAAGTTGGTCTTGTTGTCGATGAACTGAGGCACCGGGAAGAGGTCGTTGGGCAGCCATCCAAAGAGGCAGTGCAATTCGCCGTCGATGGGCTGCACGAGGGCGTCGGCCATGACGGCGGCGCGGTCCTTGTCGGTCTTTGGCATTTCCGCCGGAGGCTGGTAGGCATGGTCGGAGACGGTCGAGAAGAGGCCGACGCAGCAGATGTAAAGAACATAGATGCCCAGAATGGTGAGCACCGTTTTGGTCAGCAGGGAGTGGGAAGAATTGAATGCCATGGCAGGTTCCTCCAGGAGCGGCACGGGAAGGGATTTAGGCTTATCTCTTTCTCCAGCGAGGGCAAAAAGTCAAGCCGCAAAACGCCTTCCAGCCACTTCCAGCGCGCATCAGAGCGCCTTCATGCGCGCTACGGCCTCGATGGTGTCCTCAGGCGTGCCGAAGGCAGTGAGCCTGACGTAGCCCTCGCCGGCAAAACCGAATCCTCTGCCCGGCGTGCACACAAGCTGGGCCTGCTGAAGGAGAAGGTCGAAGAAGCTCCAGGAATCCATGCCATGCGGCGTAGCGGTCCAGATGTAGGGGGCGTTGACGCCGCCGAAGACCTCGTAGCCGAGTTCCCTCAGCGACGAGACGAGGGTGCTGGCATTGTCGAGGTAGCCTGCAACCACGGCCTGCACCTGGCGCCTGCCTTCCGGCGTGTGCACCGCCTCGGCAGCCCTCTGCACGATGTAGGGGCAGCCGTTGTACTTGGTGCACTGCCGGCGGTTCCACAGGCCGTTGAGGCCGACTTTCCAGCCCCTGCCGTCGGGAAGCGCAAGCTCCATCGGCACGACGGTGCAGGAGCAGCGAAGCCCCGTGAAGCCGGCCGTCTTGGAGTAGCTGCGGAACTCCACCGCCACCTCGCGGGCGCCGTCTATCTCGTAGATGGAGCGGGGGATGCCAGGTTCGGTCACGTAGGCCTCGTAGGCCGCATCGAAGAGGATAAGGCAGCCGTGCATGCGTGCGTAGGTCACCCAGGCCTCGAGGGCGGAGCGGTCCAGCGCCGTGCCCGTGGGGTTGTTGGGACAGCAGAGGTAGACGATGTCTGGAGCAGTCCTGGGGAAGTCGGGCACAAAGCCGTTCTCCTTGGTGCAGGGCAGGTAGACGAGCTTTGAGAAGCGTCCGCCGTCAACGGGAAGGCCGGCCCGGCCGGCCATGGCGTTGGAGTCCACGTAGACAGGGTAGACCGGATCCGTAATCGCGACGACGGCGTCTTCGGCAAAAAGCTCCTGGAAGTTGCCGATGTCGCTCTTGGCGCCATCGCCGATGAAGATTTCGTCGATGTCGAGCTTGACGCCAAGCTCCCGGTAGTCCCGCGCCAGCGCCTCGCGCAGGAAGGCATAGCCGTGCTCTGGACCGTAGCCCCGAAAGCCCTCCGCCTCGCCCATTTCCAAGGAGGCCTTGCGCAGCGCCTCCACGACGGCGGGGACAAGGGGCTTCGTCACGTCGCCGATGCCAAGGCTGATGATTCGCCTTCCGGGATCGGCTTCGCGCACCGCCTGCACCTTGCGGGCGATGTCCGTGAACAGGTAGCTCTTCTGGAGCGAGAGATAGTGCGGATTGACTGCAAGCATGGCGCTGACCTCGGTTTGCGGCTGGCTGGCGGGATTGGCGGGCTTGGGGGTGTGGGGGGACTACAGGAGGAGCACGCCGTCGAAGACAGGTTCGCAGGGACCGGTCATGAAGACGTGTCCGTTCTCGGCGCTCCACTCGATGCGCAGGGTTCCCCCCTTCAGCCGCACGTCGACCAGCCGCTCCGTGAAGCCGTTGAGCACGCAGGCAACGGCCGTGGCGCAGGCGCCGGTGCCGCAGGCGAGCGTTTCGCCCGTGCCGCGCTCCCAGACGCGCATGTCGACTGTGCTCCGCGAAGCCACGTAGACAAACTCCGTATTGGTGCGCTCGGGGAACAGGGGATGGTTCTCGAAGGAGGGACCGATGGCCGGCAGATCCAGTTTCTCAAGGCGATCCCCACCTTCAGTGAGGAAGACGACGGCGTGGGGATTGCCCATGGAGGCGCAGGTAACCCGCCAGATGCGGCCACAGGCGTCCAGCGGACGGTCCACGTAGGGCGCCTTGAGATCGCCCCCGCCGCACAGGGAAAGATTCAGCGGGATCTTCGCCGGCTCGAGTTCAGGGAGCCCCATGTCCACGGTGGCTCCCGTCACGATGCCAGCGTCAAGGTGGAGGCGCACGAGGCGTAGCCCCGCCCGGGTCTCCACGGCCACTTCGGTCTTCTGCACAAGGCCCCGTTCGTAGGCATAGCGGGCAACGCAGCGCACGGCGTTGCCGCACATCTGGGCCTCGGAGCCGTCGGGATTGAACATGCGCATGCGCACGTCGGCAGCGTCGGAGGGAAGGATGAGCACGAGCCCGTCCGAGCCTATGCCGAAATGCCGGTCCGAGACGCGCCCGGCCAGCGCCGAGGGATTGTCCACCTTCTCCGTGAAGCCGTTGACGTAGACGTAGTCGTTGCCGCAGCCCTGCATCTTGGTGAAGGCGAGCGTGCCTGCCATGGGAACTCCTTGTGCCAGCTTGTGCCGAGGGCGCCGGGGCGTCCGTGAAGAAGAGGAACGACGTCAGTCCTTCCTGTCAAAGGCGGGCAGAACCGCTACCGGCCCTGCCCGCTTCTCTGCCTGGCGCTCCGCCGGCCCAGCCGGCGGACGCCTTCTTTTCCATTCGAGCAGCCAGACGCTGCTGGAAAAGGCCGGGGAGTCTCCAGAATGACCTTCCCCCCCGGGATGCACTCCCGGAGACTCCCCAACAATAGAAATATCCCGTGACCCGGCGCCATGCGCCAGAGCCCTGTGATGAAACCTTAGCGAAAAGCGTGCCAACACCGGCAAAAGCAGAGTTTCACGCAAAAAAACGTCTCTTTTCAGCATACTGGCTTCAGGGTGCAGGGCTTCTTCCCACGCTTGCTGGCGCAGAATGCCTGCTGCGCAGGCTATTTTCTACCAAACTGTAGAAAAGAAGGAGTCCGATTGGGACAAAGCCTCTGATCTGCCCCGCAAAAAAAAGCAACAGCTTGTATTTCTTGATATTTTTTTGAAATCACATTTTCTACCGATTGGTAGATTTTGTCTGACGTCAAGCTCTTTTGACGCTCCCGCCATGCCGGCGAAGCTCTGCCGGCGTCCAGCGTACGAAGCTGCTCCCATGCGTGTGGCGATGCAGAAAGGCTTCGGAGGAAAAATCTACCAATGCGTAGATTTGGATCGCGCCCCTCTGGCAGGTGCCCCCACTCTGATCTTGGCTCCCCGCAGACCGGCACGCACGCGCCTCGCAAAGGAGGCTACCCATTCCGGATCGTAGACGCCTGCAAAAACGTCTCCTGTGCCGCCCCTGGCACGGATGCCGGCGAGATCTCCGGCAAAGCGCTGGCACCAGGTCCGCTCGGCACCCAGCGCTACGGCGTAGGGGAGCAGCCTACGGTAGCGTGCGAGCCGCTCTTCCTCCGGCGCCGCACCGTCGGATTCGCTTCCAGCTGAGGCCATGTACTTGGCGAGACCCCGGATCTTCTGCCGCAGCTTGGCGGCCTCCCTCGACGGCGCATCCATGATGGGCGCAAAGACAAAGGGCACGGCAAGCGTGCAGACCATGAGGAAAATCTGCAGGGGGCTCACCAGGGAGAGCGGACTGAACCCGCGCCACAGGAAGACGGCCGACTCGAAGCCGACCGCCTTGCCCGCCTGCACGGCGAGGACGGCGAGCACCCAGATGCTGGCAAGGGTGCCTGCCGCCACGGCACTGCGACCGGCGCGCCGGCCCCGCAGGAAGTCGCGCACGGCGCCCGTTGCGGCAAGGGCCGAGAGGAGCACTGCTGCGCAGAGGAAAAGGCAGCCTTTCAGCTGAGGCATGAAGCCTTCCAAAACCCCGAAGTGCATCTTCACCACCGCCCAGACACCCCCGAAGGAGAAGAGAAAGCCGGCCAGGCTCCAGATGAAGTTGCTCTTCCACTGGGCGCCGTAGTCGCCGTCCAAGGTGCCTGCGCAAACGTCGCGCAGGGCAACGAGCGCCCGCCCTGCCCTGCGGCTGAGGTTCAGCGATTCCGGCATGCGCTGGGCCGCGATGCGCTCTTCGGGACTTGGCGATTCGGCCTTGTCGACGTGCAGAACATACTCGCCGGCTTCATCCACATCGACCCGGCAGTCGCCCCGCAGAACAAGAGAGAGGAGGAGGCCTGCCAGTCCCCTTGGCGTCAGGACAAGACCATTGACGATGTAGTCGGCGCAGGCTGGCGAGAGGCGCTCGTCCTGCCGCTCCTGCCTTGCCAGCAGCCTTGCTGGCAGCTTTGGCGGCAAAGCCGTTGGCACAGGCGGTCCCGGGTTGTAGTCGCGCCCGTATTTGAACCAGACAAGGAAGCAGAAGGTCAGGATGCCGAAAAGCATGCAGGCGAGCCGCGCCGTAAAGGCCCAGTCGTCGCCAGGCGCCATGTGCTGAGGACGATCCACAAAGCCCTTGGGCCAGGCGCAGGAGACCGTGAAGCCGGCGCCCCGCGCAAGAGGCCCTTCCAGCGAAAAGACAAGTCCTCTGCAGTCTGCTTCCTCCTGCATCGATACGCTTCCGTGCCGGCTCGTCCAGGCCTTGGAGTCGATGAAGGAAGCGCCTGCAGGGGGACGCACGGTGCAGGAGACGCTGGCGATGCTCGACGCCCAGCCAGGACCGGCAACGCTCCAAGTGAGCGCGTCCTTGTCCGGCAGGAAGCCTATCTGCTCAGTGACGCGGTAGTGCAGGAGAAAGACATGGGAGCCTGGCGCAAGCGGGGCTTCCCTGCGGACATGGATGCGCTTGAAGGGCCACAGCATCTCCACATCGCCGAGCTGGCAGGGCTCGCCGTCGATCGAAGCCTGCAGGACGTGGAGGGATATCTTGCGTCTCGCGTACTCGGCCCAGAGAGGACTGGCGGGAATGTCGCGCCAAAGTCCGCAGACCTCGGACCCCGGCTTGACCTCTGCCCGCACCCGCTCAAACGCCGTCACTGTGCCATCTGCGCCTATCTCGACGACGCACTCAAGGCGATCAACATGAAGCCCATGCCCCTGCCAGGCAAAAGAGGGCTCAGCCTGCCAGCAGGAGAGCAGGAAAAGGCCCGGCACAAGGGCCAGCCAAAGCAGGGCCCGGAACGGCATGGTCTAGAACTGCACCAGGGGCACTACGCGTTCCTGCTGATTCTGGATCTCGAAGTAGTCGGCCTTGGCAAAATGGCCAAGGGAGGCAACGACGTTGCTCGGGAACTGCATGATGCGGTTGTTGAGAGCCTTCACGGTGCCGTTATAGTACCTGCGGGCCATGGAGAGCTCCTCTTCGATGGTGGCGAGCTGGCCCTGGAGCTGCATGAAGTTCTGGTTGGCCTTGAGGTCAGGATAGTTCTCGGCCACGGCGTAGAGGCGCATGAGCGCCTCGCCGAGCAGGCTTTCTGCGGCGCCGACGCTTCTAGCGCCCTGGGGCCCCTGGCTGAGCGAGGCCTGGGCTTGAGCGCGGGCTTCGGTGACCTCGACGAGCGTGTCGTGCTCGTGCTTGACGTAGCCCTTCACGACGTTCACGAGGTTGGGAATGAGGTCGTACCGGCGCTTGAGCTGCACGTCGATGCCGCTCCAGGCCTCGTCCACGCTGTTCTTGGCGTTCACAAGGCCGTTGTACAGGACGACGAAGAGGCCGGCGACGGCCGCAAGGATGACGAGCGCAATGAGCATGGAGTTCCTCCCTTGGCGCTGTTGCAACGTTAGCGCGCAGGGGCAAGGCTACCCCGCGCGAGCTCTTCCTGCAAGACGACGCGACTTTGCGTTCCGGACGTCCTAGACGTCCTCTGCCTCCCTCCGGCGGGTCTTGCGGAAGTTCTTGTAGCGTATGCCGTACTTCTTGAGGCGCAGAGCCAGCACCCGCGGGGTGAGGCCGAGCGCCTCGGCGGCCTTGCCGATCTGACCTTCGCTTGCCTCCAGCGCTTCGGTAACGGTAATGCGCTCGAGCTCCGCGATGCGCTGGTCAAGGGTTGCCACGGGGCGCTTGGCCTGGGAGGAGGCATCGTCCGGATTGAAGCCGCAGGCGTGCATGGCGGGCGGCAGGTGCTGGGGCAGGATGGTATTCTGGGAGCCTACAAGGAGCACGGCCCGCTCCATGGCGTTTTCCAGCTCGCGGATGTTGCCTGGCCACGAGTAGCGCTGGAGCATGTCCATGGCTGCCAGCGACAGCCTGGACTCCACCTTGCCAGCGCGCCTGGCAAAGCGGGCCGCAAAGTGGCTTGCCAGCGGGAGAATGTCGTCCTGGCGGCTCCGAAGGGGCGGGAGCACGATGGGAAAGACGTTGAGACGGTAGAAGAGATCGCGCCTGAAGGTCCCCTCCTCCACCATCTGCACCAGATTGCGGTTGGTGGCGGCAATGACGCGCACGTCCACGTTGATGCTCTGCATGCCGCCAAGACGCTCGAAGGAGCGCTCCTGCAGGACGCGCAGAAGCTTGGCCTGGGTCGCCAGAGCAAGTTCGCCCACCTCGTCGAGGAAAATGGTGCCCCCGCAGGCCTGCTCGAAGCGCCCCTTGCGCATGCTCACGGCGCCGGTGAAGGCGCCCTTCTCGTGACCAAAGAGCTCGCTCTCGATGAGGCTCTCCGGCAGCGCCGCGCAGTTGAGCGAGACGAAGGGGCCGTCTGCGCGGGCTGACTGGGCATGGATGGCCCGGGCAGCCAGTTCCTTGCCCGTGCCGGACTCGCCCTGCAGGAAGACCGTGGTCTGCGACTGCGCCACCTGCATGATCTGCTCGTAGACGCGCTGCATGACGATGGAGGAGCCGACGAAGCCCTTGGGCCGAGCTTTCGGCGCCTCCTCTTCATCCATCTTGCTCTGCTGCAGCCACGCCGCGTAGCCGAGCAGGGTCGCAATGATAAAAAGCAGCTCCTGCTCCTCCTCGAGCTTCGCCTCGTC
>JAEEGI010020004.1_pt1 | contig 13443 bp, 12 predicted proteins | sample 8958751 | NCBI WGS metagenome assembly JAEEGI01 (sample SAMN16246545, study PRJNA631951) | gut metagenome | biome: gut microbiome; feature: rumen; material: KS-attached | host: Bos | place: Iran: Karaj | collected 2018-10
TTTTCACAAGCAGTCCCGCCCCAAGTACATGCCGCAGCCGGCATGCCCGGGCCGCGCGGAACTGCGGAGCCATCAACCACGCAGCGTAGCAGTCTTCCGCGAAGTCGCCACTAGTGGCAAGCTACCGCAGGCGCGGCAGGGCCCTGTGGCTGTGCAGGTAGCGGCCAAAGAACTCTTTAATCCCCAAAACCGTGAATGGTAGCAGCCGGGCTATTTTTCCTGTTATAATGTAGGTGATACAGCGTACAAGGAAAGGTGGTATCCCATGACCAACAATCTCGGCATTATTGCTCTGGAGTCCTCACTGGCAAACGGAAAGCGCGTAAACGAAATAATCTGCGGATGGCGACAGGAAGAGAATTTCCTGATTCCCTGCCAGTGTCCCAGGTTCAGCAGCGGCGAGGCCAAGGCCATCATCGATGAATCCATTCGCGACAAGGACCTCTACATCATGGTTGATGTCTGCAACAATTCATTGACCTACAAGATGGACGGGGAACTTAACCGAATGTCCCCGGACGATCATTACCAGGATCTCAAAAGAGTCATCGCAGCCTGCAACGGAAAGGCAAGCCGCGTAAACGTCATCATGCCTTTTCTCTATGAGAGCAGACAGCACAGACGTACCCTGAGGGAATCTCTGGACTGCGCCATGATGCTGAGGGAGCTTGAGAACATGGGCGTTCATTCCATCATCACCTTTGATGCCCACGATCCCAGGATGCACAACGTACTTCCCTTTCACTCAATGGAAAATGTCTCACCGGCCCTTCAGTTTACGCAATCTCTTTTGACAGAATATGAGGACATAGTTATAGACAGTGATCACCTGATGTTCATCGCTCCCGATGAAGGTGCCACAGGGAGAGTTGTATTTCTAGCTTCTGTCTTTGGGGTCAATATAGGAATGTTCTATAAGCGCAGGGATTACAGCCGGATAGTGGACGGGACCAATCCCATCGTTGCCCACGATTTTAGCGGAGCTTCGGTTGAGGGAATGGATGTTATCGTGGTGGATGACATGATAGCCTCCGGAGGAAGCATGCTTGATGTGGCAAGACAGTTAAAGAAAAGAGGCGCCAAAAGGATCTTTATCTTCTCAACCTTCGGCCTCTTTAGCAGCGGCTTTGAGAAATTCGATAAAGCCTATGAAGAGGGGCTCTTTACCAGGATCTTTACCACCAATCTTATTCATCAGAAAAAAGAACTTTTGGAAAAAGAATATTACTGCAGCGTGAACATGAACAGATACATAGCTGCGATCATAGATACCGTAAATAAAGGCGGGAGCTTGCAGGATCTCATCAAGCCCGCCGGCAGAATAAGAGAAACCATAAAGAATTATAAGGGCTGATCAACCAGCCCTTTTATTGTGCTCCAATCAGGGCACCTTGTGAAGTTGGCTCCGGGAAGCTCTGTCTCCCTGTTCCAGGGACGGTCAAAGACCATGACCTTGAGCTGCGGCAGGTGCTCGAAATAGCGAAATGCAAGAGGTGAATCCTCAACGGCATAGTCAAACTTCATCTTGTAGTAATCCTCAAGCTCTAAAGTGAACTCGCTGTTCTTAATGAAGCTGTCTCTGCCGTATTTATTAAGGCAATAAAGTCTGACATCCTTAAGCCCGTGTTGGTCAAGCCAGGTTCTGGATGCCTCGTAGGAGCTGTTGGGGCGGCCTGTTATTATTGACACATTGTGCCCCTTCTCTATCCAGTCCCCTATAGTCTCCGATGCCCCGGGAGTCTCCTTGTAACTGAGTAGTGACTCCGGCTTATGGGCCTCGATCATCATGTACTCGTACTGCTCATCTGTTAGCGAAAAGGATTTCTGAAGGTTAAAGTCCCTCATATTCTCGTAGGGTACATCCTTTCCGAAGAGCTCCTTTACAAGCTCCGTAAAATGAATCGCAGTCTCGCACAGACAATCGTCAAAATCTACATAAATATTCATAACACTGTTGTTCCAATCAATTATTACTGAATTTCCTGATCCTGAGGGGGATGTCATTTTCCTGTGACAGGGCAACACATCTGTCCTGCTCTTCCTGCGGGAGAACATCCACCACAGACCATTTTACATCGCCGATGACTTCTCTGCATCTCTTGGTAAACTGAAGCATGTTGTCAAAGCCATTGTCGAGAATGGGTCTTGTGACTTCCTCGTATTCCTCTTTGGAAGGAGCGTTGAGGCTGACGGACACGCTGTCGATGACCCCGGCGAGCTCAGGCACGATGTCTCGTCCGTTCTCCGCAGAGCCCTGTCCGTTGGTGTTGAGCCTTGTCCTTAAGCCCTTTTCCTTCTTGGCATATTCGGCAGCCTTAAGAAGGATGTCAAGCTGACAGGTGGGCTCCCCGTATCCGCAGAAAACCAGCTCTTTGTAGCCTGTAAAATCAAAATCCCTGATGGCACCGATGACTTCCTCAAGAGTGGGATTAACCTGGTGCCAGAGTGTATCCGCATCTCCCACACCGTCCTTGACGAACCTGATGCAGAAGGTACATCTGCAGTTACACTTATTTGTTATATTAGCATAGACCGAGTCTTTATAGGTATAGATTATATCAGCCATCTTATCTTACGCCTCCACCTTTGCCTTAAATGCTGCCTTGTCCAGAGTTGTTCCAAGAAGCAGGAAGAAGATCATGCTGCCGCCTGACTGGATAAAGCTTCCGGAGAAGCTTGTAAGGATCGCAGCCTTGGTTCCGAACAAAAGAGCTTCCGCAAGAAAATAACCGGTAGCTGAAATAAGATATGCGAACACGGTGGCTGCAACGTTTCTCTTATTAACTATTGTAATGGACTTGCTGGTAAAGGGTATCACGATAAGAGCCTTGATAATGATTGTTGCAGGAGCCCATGCGGGAGCCGTAAGAAGGTCCGCGATTCCCCCGCCTATAGCGCCTGCTGCCATGGCATAAGGCATGGGAAGGAGGGTTGCCGCAAGATAAATAAGGCCGTCTCCAAAGTGAATATATCCGCCGTTGGCTCCAACGGGAATGTGTCCGATGTAAGCTGTAAAAATTGTGATAAGCGCAGCGAACACGCCTGTAAGAGCTATGTTGTAAACTTTTTTGTTTTTCTTCATTGTATTATTCCCCACTTTCCTCTCATTTCATAAGCATTTTCAAATTCTTTTCGTACTCAACTCCCGCGTTGGGTGAAATATCCCTCGGGGTATCCCCTGCAGATGCCGAAATAAAGCGGCACGCAAGTTCAGCTGCCTCAAAGCCGCTCTTCCCGCGGATACTCTCTCCCAGAACCACCGCCGCAAACAGATCTCCCGTTCCGGAATAATGAACTCCGTTACTCTCGGAGGAAATGATCCTGCTCTTCCCCTTCTGTAAAATAAAGTTAGCCACTGATTCTTTTCCCGAGTGAGGGATTCCTGTAACGGCAACGGTCTTGCCCGCATCTCCGCCAACTGCCAGAGAAAGGCGCTTAACCTCATTAAAAAGCTCCTCATCTCTAAGCTTTAAAACTCTTGAGGGATCCTCGTCTGCCAGCAGCACCAGCTCCGTGAGATTCGGAGTAATGATGTCCGCTTCCCTTACCATCTCCTTGATGGTGGCAAGAAGTTCATCGGTGAAGTTGGTGTAGGTCCTGCCGTCGTCCCCCATAACAGGGTCCACCAGGACTATAGTCCCCTCCGTCTTAAACTCTCTGATAAATTCCAAAGTGTTCTCAGCCTGCAGGCTGCTCATCATAAATCCGGTGACAATACCGTCAAAGGTCTCTCCCTGTTTCTTCCATTCACTTGTGTACTCGGGGATGATGCCCGTAAGGTCCTTTGAAAAATAGGAAGGATATCCGGTTTGAGCGCTTAATACCGCTGTGGGTATAGGGCAACACTGAATGCCCATGGCAGACAGGACAGTCATGTCCGCAACCAGAGAGCATTTCCCAAATCCGGAAAGATCATTTATCGCTGCAGCTTTCATGGGTTCACTCCTTTAACACTTTGTCATGCAAAAGAATATAACTCTTTTCTGGGAATATAAATATATTCAGTTTCTGATATTTTATTAATACCAATTTGTATTCACTCTTTTTTTATCCCCACAAAAAAGCCCTTTACTTTTCCTGAGGGTAAGGTATAATTCAATTGATTAACACTTTTAATTAATTAAAAGAAAGGGAGTGATCCTCATACTACCAGACCATCCGGAAGCGTTGGAATTGTCCGTGGGCACAGGCAGCAATAACTTTGGCATGAGCCGCGGAAGTTTTGACTATAAGCAGAAAGTAAGTAAAAAAATAAAGCTCGAAAAAACAGGCGTGAAAAAAGAAGGTGACCTTACGGTACTCTCCTTCAAGGAGCCCAAGAGCGGGCGGCTTCACAGGGTTGAGATAAAGCCCCTGGATAACGGCCTCCTTAAGATTTCTTACGTAAAAGGCCCTGAAAGTGAGCAGTACAACAGGTTCTGGATCAGTTTTAAGACCAATCCTCAGGAGCACATCTACGGCTGCGGCGAAACCTATTCAAAGTTTGATCTCAAGGGCGAAAAGGTCCGCATCTTCGTGGCAGAGCATCAGAACGCCAAGAGGATCAGCAAGAAGATCATCAGGGAGAAATTTATCGGTAAGCGCCCCGATTCCGTGCTTCCCTTCGGGAAATACGAATCTTACTACGCTCAGCCCACCTTCACATCAAGTGACAGATACTTCTTCCACGCTGACATAAATGCCTATTCGGAGCTTGATTTCAGTACACCCGACCGCATCACCCTGTATGCCCAGGAGCCGCCGGTAGTCTATATCGGAACCGCAGGCACCTTCCCTGAACTTTCAAAGGCTCTGTCAAACCTCCTTGGTCATCAGGATACTCTTCCTGACTGGGTTTATGAGGGCGCAATCCTTGCAGTTCAGGAGGGAACCGAGCGTATTGATGAGAAGATCCAAAAAGCCCGCCAAAAGGGCGTTAAGATATGCGGCATCTGGTCCCAGGACTGGTGCGGCTGCAGGCGGACAGGCTTTGGCTATCAGGTTATGTGGAACTGGCAATGGGACAAAGAGCTCTACCACAACCTTGACCTTAAGATCAAGGAATGGAAGGCAGAAGGCATCCGGTTTTTGGGATATATAAATCCCTTTATCGCCATCGAAGGCGAACTCTACAAGACAGCCTCAAGGGAAGGCTACTGCGTCAAGGACAAGGCCGGCAAGGACTACCTTGTGACCATCACCACCTTCCCGGCAGCCATGGTGGATCTCACCAATCCAAAGGCCTATGAATGGTACAAAAGCCTCATTAAGGAAAACATGATAGGCCTTGGCATGGGTGGCTGGATGGCTGATTTCGGCGAATATCTTCCAATGGACAGCGTTCTGTATAGCGGCGAAGATCCCGAGATGATCCACAACAGATGGCCTGCCATCTGGGCGAAATTAAACCGCGAGGCCATCCGGGCGTGCGGAGTTTCAGAGGATGTCTTTTTCTTTACCAGAGCGGGACACACTGAGACAATCAAGTACTCAGCCATGATGTGGACCGGAGATCAGCATGTTGACTGGTCCGTTGACGACGGCATAGGCTCGGTGATCCCTGCGACACTGTCCCTGGCCATGAGCGGCTACGGCCTTACCCATTCCGATGTGGGAGGCTACACCACCATCATGCATATGACCAGATCCAAAGAGCTGCTGATGAGATGGGAGGAGATGAATGTATTTTCGCCTCTCTTCAGGAGCCACGAAGGTAACCAGCCTTCAAGGAACGTGCAGTTTGATGCAGACGATGAGCTTCTTGAGCACCTTGCCAAGGCTTCTGCCATGCATGCAAGGCTTTCGGGTTACATCAAGAACTGCGTTGCAGAAAACGCCGGCCGGTCACTTCCGGTAATGAGACCACTCTTTTACCACTATGATGAAAAAAATGCCTACGAAGAGAAAACGGAATATCTGCTGGGGAGGGATATTCTGGTGGCACCTGTTCTAAAGGAAGGAGCAACATCAAGGGTAGTTTACCTTCCGGAGGATGAATGGGTACATCTCTTTAGCGGGCAGGAATACAGAGGCGGAACCTACACTGTTGAATCTGCCATCGGACATCCGCCTGTATTTATCAGAAAAAGTTCAGAGAGCTTTAATGAGCTCATGAGCATCACAGACACCGAACAACACTAACTAATGGGGAGCAAAAAACATGGAGAATTCCAAAAACAAAGGGTTACTTTCAAGGCTTAGCTACGGCTTTGCCGACATCTACGGTGGAGGAGCCTTCGTAGTAATTTCAACTTTCTTTACCGTTTTTCTTACAAAGGCACTGGGAATGCCCACCGCACTTGCGGGAACCATTCCCCTTATAGGCAAGGTATGGGACGCTGTCACAGACCCCATGATGGGCAATATCGCTGACAGAACCCAGTCCAAATTCGGAGCCAAGAGATTCTGGATCCTGGTGGGAAGCATTCTGTCCGCCATCACCTTCACAATCATGTGGATACCTTTCACAGCAGGCGGCAACGTCACAGCCCAGTACATCTTCTATGTTCTGATGTACATGCTCTTCTCAACGGGCTTTACCATCGTAATGGTTCCCTATAACGGACTTCTTCCGGACATGATAGAGGACTACACCGAGAGATCCAAGTTCTCCTCCATGAGAATGATCTTCTCAGCCTTTGGCGCCATCATCGCAGGCCTTGTACCTACGCTTATGATCACCGATAACACCAGAGCTTCGGAATATCTGACAGTGGCAATCATCTTCTCTGTCATCTTCTTTATAGCCATATTCCTCACCTTCCTGGGAACCTGGGAGCGCCAGAAGCACATCCGTAAGGTAAGCTTTGCAGCCACCTTCACCCAGTCCTTTACGGTTTTCAGAAGCAGGTCCTTCAGACTCTTTGTCCTTATCTTCATCTTCGGACAGGCAGCGGCTGATTTCGTTACAGGTCTTGCTGTTTACTACATCGACGATGTACTTAATGCTTACGGCGACGGAAACTTCACCAAGCTCATGGGCGTCATTCTGGTTTCACAGTTCATCGGTATGATCGCCTTCAGCCCTGTAATGTCCAGGACCTCCAAGAAGTTCCCGCTCCTTTTCGGAACACCCATAAGGATGATCGCAAGCTTTGCAATGCTCTTCTTCTCCTATGAAGGAGCACCTTTCGTGGTGATCCTGGCACTTTCCTTTGTGATCGGTCTTGCCATGGCAGGAACATCAATCAGTATCTACGCGATCCTCAACGACATCGTGGAGGTTGACGAACTCATCACTTCCATCAACCGCCCGGGAATCTGCTCAGGTATGGCTACCTTCACCAGAAAGATCGCTGCAGGCCTCTCATCTGCCACAATCGGTCTTCTCCTTGCAATGGTTGGCTACGATGAAAAGCTTGCCTCAGAGGGCCTTAGACAGGCCGCCACAACTCAGATTGGAATTGCCTACATTTACGTCTTTGCTCAGATAGTACTCCTGGCAGTGACTCTTTTGTTTGCAATCCTCTTCCCTCTTACCAAGAAGGAATTCGATATTGTCAAAAGAGAAATCGCAAGGAGAAACGGCACTGACACATCCAAGGCCACTCCCGAAGAGATCGCAGTATGCGAGAAGGTTACAGGCTTTAAATACGACAAGCTCTGGGATGTTGAGAATGCTATCTCAGTTAATATCCCTGAACACTAATAAAACACAAGAATATCAATTTGGAGGAAATAGAAAATGAAATACTTTTTAGACAGTGCAAAAATGGATGAGATCAGGGAGGCTTATGAGACCTTCGGGATAGATGGCGTAACCACCAACCCCAGACATATTCAGGCTTCCGGAAAGCCTTTCCTGACAGCGATTCAGGACATCGCAGACTGGATCAGGGCGGAAGGCCTTGAGGGCTATGAGAAATTCCCTGTTTCCGTGGAGATCAATCCGCACATCGACGATGCTGATGAGATGGTTAGTGAGGCTAAAAAGATCTCTGCCATCTGCAAGAACTTTGTCATCAAGATTCCTGCAACAGAGGCAGGTGTGACTGCTGCCAGAAGGCTTGAAAAGGACGGAGTAAGAACAAATGTGACTCTTATCTTCTCTCCTGCCCAGGCAATACTCCCCGCCAAGAACGGATCTCTTTTCGTATCTCCTTTCATCGGCTGGAAGGAAGCCAACGGCGAGGACTGCAGACAGTACATCAGGGACATCGTTGAAATATACAAGAACTATGGCTTCTACGGCAAGACACAGATCATCTGCGCCGCAGTTAGAACTCCCAAGCAGTTTGTGGACTGCGCAGTGGCAGGTGCAGATATTGTTACCGCAGGCCTTGCAGTCTACAAGGATTCCATGAAGCACGCCTACACACGTCAGGGAATCGAGACCTTCCAGGATGCCTGGGACAACACCGTTGGAAACTGACGTTTCCAACGGTATTCGGGGAAACATCAGATTTGCTTCGCAAAGGTTTCCCCTCACTCTTAAATCATTTGCAAAGGAGATAACATACATGAAAATCGGATTTGTTGGACTTGGCATCATGGGCGAGTCCATGTGCGAAAACATTATTAGAAAACATGACGATAAGGTTTACGTCTTTGATTATGTAAAAGAGAAGGTTGATAAACTTGCTTCTCTCGGGGCAGTTGCCTGCGAAAGCTCCAGAGAAGTGGCTGAGAACGTCGACATCTTTATCACCATGGTTCCTAAGTCAGAGCACTCACGCTCTGTATATAACGAGATCCTCCCCGTTCTTCATGAGGGACAGATCTGCATCGACATGTCCACCATCGACCCTTCTGTTTCCGTTGAGATCTCAGAGATGGTCAAAAAGACAGGGGCAGACTTTGCAGATGCTCCCGTTGTAAAGAGTAAGCCGGCTGCCATCGCAGGAAAGCTTGGTATCTACGTGGGCGGATCAGAGGAAGTATACGGGAAGATCCTTCCCATCCTGCTCTACATGGGAGAAAACGTCATCAGAATGGGCGACAATGGCAAAGGTCTTGTGATGAAGATCTGTCACAATGCCCTGGTTTCCCAGATTCAGAACGGTGTCAACGAAACCATGACCCTTGCCGCCAAAAACGGCATCAAGATCCCTGAGTATGCCAAGGCCATCTCCTACGGCGGCGCAGGCAACTGGTATCTGGACTCCAAGAAGGAAGTCCTGGAAAAAGAGGACTTCACCACTGCCTTCTCCATCGAGAACGAGCACAAGGATGTTCACATCTGTTTGAACCTCGCCAAAGAATGCGGCTTTAACATGCCCGGTGAGGAAAATGCAGCAAGAGTCTATGACAAAGCCCTTGAAATGGGCCTTGGCAAGGAAGACTTCTCTGCAACCATAAAGGTGGTTCGCGGTGAATGACATTCTCTTTTACCTGGTGATCCTCATCACCAACATAATCCAGGGAATAACAGGCTTTGCGGGAACTGTGCTGGCCATGCCCTTCTCCCTCAGGCTTGTGGGGATGGACGTTGCCGTGCCTGTCCTTAACCTCTTGGGCTTTCTCTCCGGAATCTATGTGTTTCTGGGAAACAGAGAGAGCCTTGATAAAAAGGTACTTCTGAAGGTCCTGTCCGTCATGGGCCCCTTTGTCATAGCAGGCCTTTTTATCAGGAAGTTCCTCTCAGGGAACGTGCAGCTCCTCTACTACATTCTCGGGGTTATCGTCATTCTCTTTTCCCTGCAGGGACTTATAAAGGCCCTCAGAAAAAAAGAGACTGATGCAGGCAAGGAAGTTGTGACCTCCAGAGATACCCCATTTATGAACCTGCTGCTACTGCTTGCGGGCGTTGTACACGGAATGTACGTGTGCGGAGGTCCCATCCTCATTTCCTATATGACCGGAAGGCTCAAGGACAAGAGCGCTTTCAGAGCCACGATTTCCACCATTTGGATCTTCCTGAACGGAGTTATCCTGTTAAGTCACGTGGCCACCGGCTCTTTTACCGGACAGGTTCTAAAGTCCTCACTTATAGCACTGCCCTTCCTGCTTCTTGGGATGTTCATCGGTTCGCTCCTATATAAGAGGATGAGCCAGAGGTTCTTTGTTAACCTCACCTACGTGCTTTTGTTTATTTCAGGATTATCACTTTTCTTTAAGTAATTACAAGGAGATTTATTATGAAACAGTTCCAGATTGCATATATACCCATAGGCGTTCCCACCTTTCACCTTGAGAGCGCAGGCAGGGAGTTTGACAATTCAAAAGAGCTTCTGGCTTCTCTGTGCGACAACGTGAAGGCCCCCTCTGAGATGCTCCTGTCTATAGATAAGCTCACTGCTTTTCTTGACGAGATCGATCCCGACCTTATCGTTCTTCAGAATGTGACCTTTGCCAATGCCGCCTATGCCTCTGAAGTGATGCACCGCTTTTCCAGTGTTCCGGTTCTCCTCTGGACCCTCAGAGAGCCTGTCATCGACGGAGGAAGGCTTCGCCTTAACTCCCTGACAGGAGCCTATTCTGCTGCCGGAGCCATCAAGGCCTTTAAGAAGGAGCCCTTTGAATATATCTTTGGCGCACCCACCGAGGATAAAGTCAGAGCTTTTGTTAAGCAGGTGGTAAGAGCTGCCAAACTTAAATATGATATGAGATCCCTTAAGCTGGCTTCCGTGGGCCACACCCCTCAGGGCTTTGGTTTCGGAAGAGCCCTTGATCTTGAGATGCTGGAGACCTTCGGTGTCCACCTGGAATCCATAGAAGCAAGAGAGCTTATTGACAAGGCCAAAGCCTATACGGATGAGGAGTGCCTTGAGTTCATAGAGGATGCCAACAAGCGCATGGTTGGTCTTGATAAGACTCCCGATAAAAACGTAAAGGACTTTGCAAGACTGTATAAGGCCTACAAGGACTACGTGACGGAGAACAATATCGGAGCACTGGCTTCAAGGTGCTGGCCCGACTTTTTCACCTCCTTCGGAACACCTGTGTGTGCGGTCCTTGGCATCCTTAACGATCTGGGAATTGCTGCAAGCTGCGAGACGGATGCCTACGGTGCCCTCTCCATGTACCTTGGAATGCAGCTGACCTCCCTTCCTACCTTCTTTGGAGATCCCGTCTCCATGAATGAAGAAGAGAACACCATTTCCTTCTGGCACTGCGGTACAGCCGCATGCTCACTGGCAAGAGAGGATACAGGCGCTGTGGTTGGCGAGCACTGCAACAGGCACATAGGCCCCACCCTTGAGTTTGGCTGTAAGCCCAGTGAAAGGGTTACAATCTTCAGGATCGGAAGAACTGCGGAAGGCACTTTCAGATTCTTTATCTGCACAGGAGAAGCCCTTGATAAGCCCAAGCAGTTTTTGGGTACAAGCCTTGTGGTCAAGACAGACCAAAATGCGGAAGATATAATATATTCCACCGTAAAAGAAGGCTGGGAGCCTCATTATGTGGTAATATATGGTGACGTGGCAGGCGAGCTGGAGGTTCTGGCTCATATGCTCAATATTGATGTGGTAAGGTACTGATGCAAAATTCCGGAATCAACTTAGAAAAGGTAAAAATAGAGAACCGCTCTCTCATACTCAAATGTATCAATGACAACGGCCCTATATCCCGTAAGGACATCGCTGAAACTACGGGCCTTACGGCTGCTTCCGTAACACAGATCACAACGCGCCTTATAAATGAAGGTCTTTTGACTGAGCTGGGTGCTGTGACGGAAAAGTCAGGAACTGCCGGCAGGAAAAAGATACTGATTGGTCTCAGGGCAGATTATGGATACGTGGTATCCGTGAATATCGAATCCGCCACCACCTGTGTTGCCATCTGCGACATCACAGGGAATGTCGCCTGCGACGGTGCTGCCGGGACATCTCTTCCTACGGATACCTCCGGTGGAACAACGGCCTTTCTCAGGACTGTCAGCGACAGCTGCAAAAAGCTCATAAAGATGCTTACCAAGGAGGCCCGTGCGAAAGTAAGATGTGTCAGCATCGGCATCCCCGGTATCGTTGATAAAGAGCGGGGCGTGTCCGTAAGAGCCTATGGAGTATTTGAAGAGGAAGTCGATCTTGAGACATATTTTGAAAAGAGCCTTAAACTGCCGGTTCTTATCGAGAACAACGTAGACGCCTTTGCCATAGCTGAGATTCTCTACGGCACAGGACGGACTCAGGATTCACTTTTGGTAATAAAATGGGGCCCCGGCGTCGGAAGCACCATCGTGACGGGCAGCCGCATCTATCAGGGCAGACACGGCAAGACTGCTGAGCTTGGCCATTTCATCGTAAACAAGAACGGTGCCAAGTGCAGCTGCGGCAGAAAGGGGTGTCTTGAAACCCTGCTGTCGGTGAAGGCGCTCTCCCGCATATGTGAATTTGAGCCGGAGCATTTCGGAGAAGTTTATTCCGCTCTTACCGAGGACAAGAAGTCACAGATTGACGCAGCTATAGATATCTTTGCCAGGAGCATAGTCAATACCTGCACCATAATCGCTCCCGGACGGATCATCCTCTCCGGAGTCATGTTCGCCTCTCAGGTCATCAGAGATAAGCTGATAGAGTGCTGTATGAGCTATGACCCTGCCTATAACCACAACAGGATCATCTATACAACGCTCTCGGACAAGGCCGCATATATCGGCCCTGTGGCGGTATACTTTTTAAATCTCCTCAGGGATAATCCCAAGATTCAAGATAAAACAACACCAATTTAAAAAATTTCCCCTATCATACAGGACTGATCCTCACTATTCTTGTATGGAAAGGGGATTTTTTTATGGATAAAAAGCGATATATGATCATGTTGGGGCTTCTTGCAACGGCAGGAATCTTAACAGGATGTGGTAAGAATAAAATGGAGATCAAAGACTTTCACACTGAAACCTTGGGAGACAACGTATACATTTTTACACCGGAGGATGACACCGCTGCGATCCAGAAAACTCTGGATGACATCTACGCAGTACAGGAGACTGCGCAGTTTGATGACAACAGATATGCGGTATATTTCATGCCCGGAACTTACGAGGTATCCGCCAATGTGGGCTTCTATACCCAGCTTGCGGGCCTTGGCCTTCTCCCTACAGACACAGGGCTTGCTTCCGTAAACACCTACGCAAGATGGCTCTCAACGGATCCGGCCAACCACAATGCAACCTGCAATTTCTGGCGCAGCATCGAGAACCTGGAGATGAAGTCTGACACAGTCTGGGCCGTATCCCAGGCAACTGACATGCGAAGAGTTCAGGTGGACGGAAACCTGGCTCTCCACGACAATTACGGCTGGGCCAGCGGAGGATTCCTGTCAGATTCCAAGGTCCTTGGCTATATCGACTCAGGCTCCCAGCAGCAGTGGCTCTCAAGAAACAACAGCTACAGCTCTTGGACCGGCCAGAACTGGAACATGGTAATGACAGGCGATGACCCTGCAGGAGTTCCCCGGAAGACCTGGCCCGAGGCATCCTACACTGCGGTAGATACGACTGCTATAGTCCGCGAGAAACCATTCCTTGTTTATGACGAAAAAGACGGATTCGGAGTTTACGTTCCCGACTGCAAAAAAGACAGC
>JAEEGI010020006.1_pt1 | contig 13443 bp, 12 predicted proteins | sample 8958751 | NCBI WGS metagenome assembly JAEEGI01 (sample SAMN16246545, study PRJNA631951) | gut metagenome | biome: gut microbiome; feature: rumen; material: KS-attached | host: Bos | place: Iran: Karaj | collected 2018-10
AGATTATATATCCTTTCCCGTTTTCTTGTCAATACCCTGAGCCCCGTTTTTTTATTTTTTTCGGATTTTCCCGAACCCGCAGGGCTCCTGTCCCGTACCCCTCAGAGGCGGAACGTCATCTAAAATATCATATACGATTTTTCATGTCAATAGTCTTATACGAAAAAATAAAACTTTTTTTTTCATAAACTAAACAAAAAAAAACGCGTCCATTACTTAACGAGCTGCAAAGCCATTCATGCGTAATACCTGCTCAGTATTAAAAGCGAGAAATCCGAACGCCCGGCACGGTGCGCAACAAGCGCCCGAACCCACGCGCGAATACTTAATCAGTCCAAAGAAAAGTAACCAACCGCGCGCGAAAACACAATAAACTCTTTGCAGACAAACGTACGACAAACACAGTACGGCGGATCCCGCCTACCAGCGTCTTAAAGATGATTCTGGTGTTTTACAGAAAAGGCGGCGGCGATATGAGACGTATTACCGTCCTTGCGTACAGAATACACATTTCCGCTCAAACAGTCGCAAGTTCCGTCAGCAGACACAATTCTAAACGAAACTTTTCCTTCAAGCGTTCCCATTACAATTTTCTCAAGCATCGTGTCGAAAGCAGGGATGTCTTCAGGATGAATATTATGCTTAGACCAACCCGCAAGCTCCTGAATCGTGTTCGGGATTTTCGAAAAACTGTACAAGTCAGTGTGAACGTCGTAAACAATTTTTCCTGTATTGATATCGATTACAGCAAAAACGTCATAGGAACGTCGGAAAACATCATAAAGCATTTCGACGGTCGCACCTATCTCGCCAAAACGCTCGAGTACTGAAGGAGCAGATTCAGGAGCGCATGACGCAAATTGCGACGGAACTTGCGGAACTTTTGTTTCCAGCACATCGCCGCCGCCTGACAGCCCCGTAAGAGCCGAGTTTTCAATATCCCGTATAAAGACAAGCGACTTATGATGCGACACAGACTGCATATCAATCCGTATTTGTGTGAACTGGAATCTTCTGTATGCAGAATCCTTAGAAAACCTCATCCGGGCAATACAAGAACTGCGCGTATTATGGCCGCCCTCAATACTCTGTCTGTCTTCCTCAAGCTGTGCAAAAAGCGCACTTTTATCATCAGGATGAATAAGTTCTTCTATAAATATACGCGCATCAAGCCAAAAATCGCCATTAACCTGCAGCGCTGCGAACGGACTTTTTACAGGCTGAACGAGCTTATAAGCGTGTGTGTCATAATCAATCTCTAAAACGAAGCCGTCGAACATCTGCAATGAAGTGATGTATTTGTAGTAGTCGGAGCGGAAAGCTTCATCAAGCACTTCATCACTTATAGAATCTTCCTGGCCGTTGCCAAGTTCGGCAGAAATCTCGCCGTCACGGAACATATCGGCAAGCTCCAAGAACTTAGGCGCAACGGCACGCAGAGCCTGCTTCATTCTGTCGGAGAAAACTCCGCATTCGCCGTTAAGTATCATAACGACAGCCTTCTGGTGCGGCACAACTGGCTTATAGACACGGTGCGTAGTCAAAGCATCGTAAACGTCGGCAATGGCAACAGCCTGTGCACAAAGCGGTATATCATCACCTGAAAGTCCTTCAGGATAGCCTTTTCCATCCCATCGCTCATGATGATACATAGCTATTTGCCACGCATACTCCAGGTATTCCTTCTGCCGTATAAAGCTGAACTTCCTTATCAATTTAGCGCCTTCAACGGCATGCCCCTTCATAACCTCAAATTCTTCGGGAGTAAGGCGCGAAGGTTTATTAAGTATTGAATCGGGGATAACGATCTTTCCTATATCATGCAATGTTGAAGCACGCGATATCAGCTCTATCGTGCTTTCATCAAGATTTACGTCATTACAGTTTTCCGCAAGATAGCGCAGGATTATATCCGTGAACATACGGATTCTCTTAATGTGCTGGCCGGACTCCAAGCTTCTTTGTTCTATAATAGAACAAAGTGTTTCTACTATCATATTGTTTGACTGCTGAATTTCTGAAGCAAGGCTTTTAGTCATCGACTCAAGATTATGCCGATAATTGCTCGCGCTTATTACGTTCTCAACGCGCCGCCTGACGACGTTCGGAACAATCGGGGTCGCTATCATATCCGCCGCCCCTTGTTCCAGGATGCTAGATTCAATGGAACTGTCGTTATCAGCAGAAATGACAATAATCGGGATAAGGCTTTGCATATTCCGCTTTTTTATTTCTGCAATGAATTCGTAGCCGTTCATCTCCGGCATAACAAGATCAAGCAGAATTACGGCGATAGAGTCGCAATAGCGGCACGCAAGGTCAAGCCCGACTTTGCCGTTCTCCGCCTCAAGGATTTCGAATTCCTTATTGAAAATGTTGCTTAGAATAACACGAGAAATGATATTATCATCTATAATAAGAACACGCCTGCTGTCCACCATCCGCTCCCATGGTAAGCGTATATCATGGACTTGTCTAACGCAAGGAAAAAATAATTATAAAAGAGAATAAGGTACGAAAAGAATTTACTGTTCGCTATACGCCTTTCGGACAGCTATAGCAAGCTGGTCTGCGCATGAAGTGTTTTTCATGCCGCACAGGTTTCCTTTGAGCTTTGACTCAATCTGCTCAACGGTCATTCCATCCGTAAGCTTTGAAATTGCCTTAAGGTTTCCGTTGCAGCCACCCGTAAAGGCGATATTACTAATCACGTTGCCGTCTATATCGAATGAAATTGCAGTGGAACATGTTCCTGTCGTTTTGTATGTGTATCTCATACGCGTAGTATAGCAGATTTGATGAACGCTGTCAGCATAACAAGAACAAGCTTTTTCCTAAACCTTAAACTCGCGGATTACCCAGTCGTGCTGCTCCAAATCCATTTCCTGACCACAGTACTTGCACTTTTTCCCTTCCAAAAGCGACAAACTTGCGCCACATCCTTTACAGCGCAACAATGACGGTGCGCACACAACCTGGGTTTTACAGGCAGATGACTTTGTAAAAAGCATGTTCACAGTTTCATTTTTAACGGAGCACTTTACGCCATCGTAAGAAACAAGCTTGATTTCTGCCTCGACGCGTGCTTTTTGAAGCCCTTTTTCTACAGAATAGTTTTTCAAGCTTATGTATTCAGTCTGAATATCAATGACATTTTTATATCTGTCTTTAAGATAGCTAAGGTCTGACGAAGCGAATGCATTAAGCTCGCTGTTTGTGTCCGCAAAACAAACCGACGCAAGCTTGTTCTGGACGTTCGAATAAAACGATGAAAGCGAAAAATACGGATCGATCGCGCGGACGGTTTTCTGCATTCTCTGGTTGTTGCGCTCCGCGCTCTTTTGCTTGTCAAGAATCTTTTTGGAAACGTAAGTAAGGCTTGCGCCAATCTGGATGACAGGAAAAACGAACGCATTGAACAGGCCGATCATTATGAAAGTAAACGGAAGGGCCGCTATAACAGCAATCAGGATTCCACCGAAAATCATTGTTAAAAAACCGGCTCCCGATTCCTGACGCAACTGCGAAAAGTTAAAAATCATATACAGAATGTAGGCGACACAAACGACAGCCTCAACAGCGAAGCCGACATACGGCGTGAACTTTTTCCGAGCTTCCTTGTACCGGCTGTACTGAAGCTCGTAGTCGCTGCGAAGCGCAAAATCCGTTATTTTTTCGGAAAAATCTTCTACCATGAACTTTGTGCCGCAATAGTCGCAGCCGTCTAAAAGCTGTTCTTTTGTCTGCTCTGAGCCGCAGTTCGGGCAGATAATCTTGTTTTCAGAAACGTATTTTGCGCTCGCCACTGTATAGCGCGCAATATCGTTATTCGTTCTGGTGTATATGACTTTATTGTCTTTAAGATAGTCGGTAGTTGCCGCAATATCTTCCTTAACATCTTCTATCTGATACTTTCCGTCGGAGTATTCTTCTATTAAAACAGGAGGTAATGAGCTGTGGCTTTTTCTGATAGACTTGAAATGGCACAGTACGTTCATTCTTTTAAGCCGATTGCGCCGAAGCTCAATTATGTTCCTGAAAACTTGCGTTATGTGGTTTTGTACATCCGGATTTTCGACCTGAGCCCCGGAAATAAGAAAGCTTGAATAATCCGCGCGGAAGTTCGAAAAAAGATCTTCAGGTTCTTTACCGGCATTGGCTATAGCGTTCTTAAGGTTTTCTTTTTTGCTCGAAATACGCGATTTTATTGTCTGGATTGCAGGTGCAAGGAAAAAAATGCCTGCGCCAAGAAGCATAACCCCGAAAATCGGCATGCTGATATAGGCAGCTAGTTCGTATTCTTCGTCACCGGAAAAAGGGGTTTCTATCATGGCGATGCCAGACGCGACAAGGGCAAGACCGATTAAAAACGACTTGATGAAGTCCTTCATTTCTCTGTTCACTTGTATACTCCGCGCGGTTTTGTGCGTGTTTTGTAAGCGTTCCCGGCGTGCGCCTAAATCTTGAAGTCGAGGCAAGAGCGAGTTGCTGTAAAAGGACGCACTTTAGTTTCTGCGACAGCGACATGCTCCGGATGCGTTGAATATACCTTAAGAGCTTCCGCCGATTCGAAAGTGGAGTCGAGCATCAAGTCAGCGTTAGAAGAAGCGAGTCTTCCGTCAACAATCACTTTGATTTCTACAAGCCCCGGAATTTTGCCTTTCAGCCCTTCCAAACCGGCTTTAATTCCTTGTTTTACGGAGTTTTTTTCCGGTTCCGGCATATCTTTTAATGTCCAAATGATTAAATGTTTAACCATGGTTGTTCTCCTGCAAATATTTTTGATACAAACTGATTATAAAGCGACACGGCGATATTCGCAACGATAAACGCAGATAATCAGGCGAGCCGCTCAGTTACCGTGCCACGTCAAAAGTGCTTATTTTCCGCTTGCTTTCCATGCGGGGTACCATTTGGAGAACCATACCGTGAAAGCGCCCATAACTAACGGAACGATATTATTTACGACAATCAGGGCGGTGCCGAAACCTGCTTTTCTTAAAAAGAATGTCCACACAGCTGTAAGAACATACAATATGCCCCAACAAGCGGCAAGGATGTAATTGGCTTTCATAAAGAGCGGATTCCTTAAGGCTTTTTCGCCGCCGTAGCTGTATTTTACATAAGCTGCACAAAGCGGTTCCCGTGTAAAGCACGAGCCAAGCCAGAAAATACCGAACACTAAATATCCGATGTTCGTAAGAAGGTCACCGCTTCCCGTAAAATTCGCGACAGCAGAAAGAACTGCTACGGCGGCGAGAGAGAGTTTGTCCCATATAATTAGCCGGTAGTTTCTCATTATAAGCGGTACGAGCGCGCAGACAGACATTGCAAATAAAGAGCCTATGCGGGCATCGATCGCAACGGCTACCCAAAACGATATCCACGGGATAAGCATTGCGTTCATGGACACTTTTTCTGCGCGCGTGGCACCTTCTACGAAACCCGCGCAACCAGCCCTCGCAGCACCGCCCGCACTTGAGTTTGAGCCGTTTGCGTCATTGGCTGCATTTCCGAAAAACGTATCCCAACTCATCATAAGCGAAAAGTCGCCGGTTACCGTGTACAACTGCTTTCCGAGCGCTTCTGCACCTTCCATCTCTCCACGGGAAATTGCCGCCCAAACCTCATACGGTGTATTGATGCGGGTCGTGGCTGTTTGGCTTCCGTCCGTAAAGACTTTACTTCCGTCTTTTCCCAACAGAATCTGATACGTCGTTCCCAAATCGGTATAGTTCATTTCGAGCACGCGGTCTTTTCCGTCATAGGCTGCCTTGTTGTAAAGCGCCGCCATCTGTCTTGTAAAAATCAAATCCTCCGGCTCTTTTTGACCCGTAGTTTTGCTTACACCCCAGCTTGCATCAGCCATCTTTTCAAAAACATCCCTTGGATAAAGAAGCTTCTTAAGATCTGCTTTAACTTCATCTGATATCGTTCCGACCGCATATTCCGAGCCGGCTTTTCTAACTGTCGCAAGGTATTCATCAGTTCTTGAAGCGAGCTCCTTAACACCAAAAAGCTCTCCCTGACCGCAGAAAATCGTCTCGTATCTGCCTTTCCCAATGAAATGGTCGAACATATTGCGAACACTGTCGTAGTTTCCTTCTGCAGAATAAAAACCGCATGTAGAAATCAGAATATGCCGTACTCCAGACAAGTCATACCGTGAATCGTGGCCACCGCTTCCGTATCCGCTGTCGGTCTTGCTCATAAAAGGAAGACTCATGGGCAACTGGCGGTCAATCAGATTTTTGAGCATTCCAGGAACATTGAAGTAATAAAGCGGAAAACTCCATACAACCATGTTCGCCTCTAACATCTTTTGAATGACAGTCTGCATATCATCCTTTATGCAGCATACACCCGGCGTTTTTTTCCAGCATGAAAAGCACCCCAAGCACGCCCGAATATTCAAAGATGCAACATCAAGTTTTTCTACCGTCACCTGCTCCGCGTTTCCTTCGATTTTGGCGCGGACACCGTCTATAAAACTTTCTGCCAAACGAAGAGAATTGCTCCGTTTACCTTTTGGACTTCCATTAATAAGAAGTATTTTCATTTTTTAAGTTCCTCCAATTCTTTAATACATTTTTCGCTCCATTCACGAAGCATTTTTTCATACATAACACCAAAATCGATGGTGAATTTCCAATACAATGCCCTGAGCCGGTCATTCATGCCTTTTTCGTATTCTCTGCTGACCGAATCGACATTCTCGTAGCCGCCTGGAAGAACCGATTCTTTTTCCGGAAGTTTTTTGAAGAACTCAATATTCTCATCGATACTGCATTCCCCACGGAAAAAAGTCTTCATAAGGATCGGGTTTCTGATAACATTTTTACCGCTGTCATCTTTCAACCACGACATAAGCTCTTTTCTGCCTTCTTCGGTTATAGAAAGAATGTTCTTGTCAGGCCGGCTTTCCTGCTCGACGCGAGATGCCTTTACCCATCCGTTCTTTTCGAGCGACTGAAGCTCTCTGTAAATTTGACTTGTCTGCGCATGCCAAAAATGATTCAAAGAGTTACGGAAAACCGTCATAATCTCGTATCCGGTCATATCTCCGTAGTTCAGCAATCCTAAAATACCATGCTTTAGCATCATCAATCTCCATATTCCACTTGTAGAATATCTATTAATAATATAATTCCACTTGTGGAATATGTCAATAGGATTTTTGCAGATTTTTCACAGCTTTATGCGGGCGCATACAGTCTTATGCGGTCTTACGTGGCCTCGCGCAGTTCCTTGCAGTCTTGCCCGCCGGGCGAGCCGCCATTCATGGCACAGCCTAACGCGACGGGCGAACCGCTATTCCCTGTCTACGACACGTAGGTTGAATCTGATGTAAAGCGGTGATACTCTTTCCGTAAATCAACGCACCGCACAGGGAATACGGTACGAATTAAGCAGCGCGCGCTAAAAATGGAGAATACTTATGGACAATTACATTACTGGCTCTACGATACGCCGGCTCAGAGAAAACAAAAAAATGACGCAGGATGAACTTGCGGAAAAGATTTTCGTGAGCAACAAGGCTGTGAGCAAATGGGAAAACGGACATGGATTACCGGATATTTCGCTGCTTGAACCGCTTGCAAAAGCACTTGATATATCAGTAATCGAACTTTTTTCAGGCAACGAAGTACGCAACAAAAACAGGGCATTCAATATGGAAAAGATTCAGTTTTATGTTTGCCCAATTTGCGGAAACGTGATTCAGGCAACAGGAGAAGCTGTTATTAGCTGTTGCGGGATTACGCTACCGCCGTTGGAAGCGGAAACTATTGAATGCGGTTCGGACACAAGCAGCTACGGTACGAACAGTTCGGGCACAAGTAGCTGCGACAACTGCGGTTCGGGCCCATGCGAAGAACACCGAATCAGCGTACAAAAAGTCGAGGATGAGTACTTTGTTTCGATTAATCACCCGATGACAAAGGAACATTATATTTCTTTCATTGCCGCCGTCGCTGACAACGGGGTGCAGTTCGTTAAGCTTTATCCGGAAAGCGCGGCTGAAGCACGTTTTAAAATAAACCGTGTAAGATTTTTGCTTACTTTCTGCAACCGTCACGGACTTTTCAAAGCGAAAATCTGACACATAATCGATTTATGGGGTTGCGTTTCCGACAATGTGCGCAGCCCTGTTTTAACCGCTCCCACAAACTATTCTCCCCCACGTCCTTCGAACATTTTAAATATTTTTTGTGAAAAATTTTTCTAATTACCTATTGACTAAGTAGGAAAATAAATTTATAGTCACATTATCTTAACAACCTATTAAAAAGGTAGGATAAAACTAAACAGGAGGTATCTATGAAATTCTACTTCGAAAAATTAGTTCGCGAAAATTTCCGCAATGGTCGTATGTGCCTCTGTTGTCTTTCCGCATAACATTCTGAAAATCCACACAGGAGTAATTTGATGGCAAATGTAAATACAGGAAGCTGCTGCTTAATCGGCAGGGGCAAAACACCATATACGGACGAGGAGGCTGAACTTCACGCAAAGGAAGTCGGAGTTCCTCCACGTCCGATGGAAACAAAGAACGAGATAGACGAAACTGGTGCTTTTATCCGGCAGCCAAATGCATTTATCCAGAAATTTGGCAACGGAAAAGACGAGCTTAAAGCCCAGGCAAACCGATACGGCATTTACTGGGCAAAAGGCTGCAACTGGTCGAACAGGCCGGTAATCGTCCGCGATTTGCTTGGGCTTGAAAACGTGATTTCTGACACGCTATGCACTCATTCAGGCGAGACGAACAAATACGGTCACGGATTCGGTGACTCGAAAGATCACAAAGATCCTGCGACAGGCGCGTATTTCCTGAGCGAGTTCTACAAGCGGGCAAATCCGAACTTCAAAGGAAGGGCGACTACCCCGACTTTTGTTGACGTTGTTGAGAAAAAGGCCGTGAACAATGATTATCATCGCCTTACAAACTACATTGAAGTTCAGTTCCGCCCTTTCCAGCCGAAAGATGCGCCTGATTTGTACCCGAAAGCGTTCAGGAAAGAGATTGATGAGTTCAACGACTGGCTTTTCCCGCATATCAACAACGGTCATTACAGAATGGCGTTCTGTCAGAGCCTTGAAGCGTACAACGAGGCTTTTGAGGACTTCTTTGATTCGATGGACAAACTTGAAAAACGCCTTGAATCGAACCGTTTCCTTTTCGGCGATTATGTTACGGACAGTGACGTAAGATTCTTTGTCACGCTGGCGCGTTGGGATACATCTTATTACAAGAATGTCGGGCCTTTGAAGCACAGAATCGTTGATTACAAGAACATCTGGGCTTATGCGCGCGAGCTTTGTGCAATTCCGGCGTTCAAAAAGAACACTTACTTCAAGGATTTGGCGCTTGGAAATCCTTCTAAAGAAGAGGGCCTTTTCCGTGATTACCAGTCGCGCATTGTGCCGCAGATTGATTTTGAGGAGCTTTGGAAAGCAGATGATTCAAGAAAGCATTTGAGCAAAACTCCTGATGAGATTTTCTTGCGTCATCCTGAAAATGAGACGGCGGAAGATTATTATTCGGATATTTCGGACACAATCTGGAACAGCCCGAATCAGGCTGACAGAAACCAGAAAAACGGAACTTTGAGCACCGACGCGTCAATAAATCCGCTTGAAGGAAAGCTTTGATGAAAGTTATCCGGGTTACAGAAGAGTGGCAGCGGGCCGGCGTTCATTATGTGCGCACGGAGGGTATGGTGAAAGATTTTTCGCTTACGCTCGAAGGAGAGTTCGAGGCAGATACGCCGGAATCCCTATACGTGCTTGCACTTGCGGAAAATCTTCCGGTTTCGACATGCCGCCTTAAAATCGTTGATGCAAGTGACGCAAGCGACGGAAGCGGCGAAAAAATCGGTAAAATCGAGCGGGTCGCGACAATTCCTGACTACAGAAGCCAGGGAATCGGAAGCCTTGTCATCGACGAGGCTGAAAAGTGGCTTAAGGAAATGGGCGCGAAAAAGATTTTGATAAACTCGCGCAAAGCCGCCGTCCGGTTTTACGAAAAGCTCGGTTACAAGCCGGACTGGAACAAAACGAGCGGAAGCGGCCTTTTCGAGTGCGTAGAGACGGAAAAGGTTCTGTAAGGAGATTTTGATGGCTAAGATTTACGACAACATACTTGAGCTTGTAGGACATACGCCTTTAGTCCGCTTTCACGCGCTCGAAAAAAAGTTCGGCGCAAAAGCGAGAATCATCGGGAAACTTGAGTTTTTTAACCCCAGTTTCAGCTCAAAAGCGCGTATTGCGAAGAACATGATTGAGGAAGCCGAAAAAGCCGGCAAAATCAAAGAGGGCGCGACTATTCTTGAAGGAACGAGCGGCAATACGGGCATTGGAATCGCAATGGTCGCCGCCGCCAAAGGCTACAAAGCGGTTATCGCGATGCCAGAGAACATGAGCAAAGAACGCATAAAAATCATCAAGTCGTATGGCGGCGAAGTCGTGCTTACGCCCGCGGAAAAAAGCATGGGCGGGGCAGGCGAAAAGATTGCGGAACTTGCCGGAAAAACACCGAACTCCTTTGTTCCGGGGCAAGGACAGAACCCCGACAATCCAGGGGCGCACTTTAAGACGACCGGCCCAGAAATCTGGGAAGACACTGACGGAAACGTTGACATTTTTGTGGCGGCAAGCGGCACGGGCGGCACGATAAGCGGTGCCGGCAAGTTCCTCCGCTCCAAAAAGCCGGAACTCCAAATTGTAGCTGTTGAGCCTGCCGGAAGCCCGGTGCTTAACGGCGGCGTTCACGGCCCGCACAAGATTCAGGGCATTGGCGGTGGAGCAACGCCGCCTGTTACCGACACGAGCCTTTTTAACGAGGTTGTTGACGTAACGGACAAAGACGCATACGACGTTGCGCGGTTTTGCGCAAAAAAAGAAGGAATCGCTGTCGGTATTTCCGCGGGCGCGGCTCTGTGGGCTGCGGCGAAAATCGCATCACGCGAGCAGAACGCCGGAAAAACTATAGTCGTAATAGTGCCGGATTCAGGCGAACGTTATCTTTCGTCTGATTTATATGAATAAATTAACAAGGAGTAAAACCATGAAAAAGACACTAGCAGTTTTAGTATCAGCATTTTTGCTGACATCACTTTTGTTTGCGGGCGGCAAAAAAGAACCCGCAAAAGAAGCGCAGACAATCAAGTTCGGCGTTATGCCCGGAACAATCAGAACAGCCGTCGTTCTTCTTGCAGACCATCTTGGCTACTACAAGGAAGAAGGCGTAAACGTAGAAATCAGGGAAGTTGCGAACGCAACAGCCGCCCTTACGTCAATCAGCCTTGCTAAAGGCGAGCTTGACATTTGGGGAACAGGAATTGTGCCGGACCTTAACTTTATCGCGAACGGTTCAGACCTCGTTATCTTTGAGGGAACGGCTGCAGAAGGCGGCGCAATCGTCGCAAAGCCGGAGAACGTCGCAAAGTTCAAGGATATTACGCCTGCAAACTACAACGGCATAAAAATCGCGACAGTAAGAGCCGATACAGCCTGGGTTGTAAGCCGCGCCCATCTTGAAAAAGTCGGCGTAGACGTAAACTCAATCCAGGTTATTGAAGTTGACAGCCAGGTTAACGTAGCAGAAGCCGTAAACAAGGGCGAGGCTGTTCTGGGCTTCCTTCCGGCGGAGTTCGCCCGTAAATATGCCGAAAAAGTCGATGTTGTCTACGAGGTTGGCGAGCTTGAGCCGCTTTACGTATGCTGCCGTCAGGTTACAGCAAGAACGACGCTGGAAGAAAAACGTGACGAGCTCATTAAGTTCACAAAAGCAAACCTTCGCGCTCTTAAATATTATTCAGATCCTGCGAACCGCGATGCAGTCGTAGCGTATCTTGCAGAGTATTCGAGCCAGAGCACCGATTACGTTTACAACTACCTGTTTGAGAACCGTACGATTATGACGCTGAACCCGAACAAGCAGGGCGTTATCGACTATTACAACTCGCTTGTGAACGCAGGATATTTCAGCGGCGACATCAAAATTGAGGATCATGTTGAAAGCACGATTTACGATGAAGCTCTCGCTCAGATAAAAGCACAATATCCGAACGAAGATTTCTATAAATCTTTATAAGGGGAAACGTTTTTCCCCTGGGGCGCACGCGGTTGCGCCCCACCCCTTTCTACGGGGACACCCCGTAACGCCCCGTCATTGGTTAATCTTTCAGGAGGCTTGTAATGGACAAGATACAAATTGAAAACCTGACTCTTACTTACAAAGATGCCGACAAATCTTTCACTGCTTTGGAGAACCTTAATCTTTCTGTAAAAGAAGGCGAATTTGTGTGCATTATCGGGCCTTCAGGCTGCGGAAAAAGCTCGCTTCTTTCCGTTGTGGAAGGGCTTAACAAGGCAACCGCCGGAAAAGTTCTTATCGACGGAAACGAAGTTACAGGACCCGGCAAGGAGCGCGGAATCGTTTTTCAGCATTACTCGCTTTTTCCGTGGCTTACGACAGTTGGTAACGTCGTTTTCGCAATGAAGCAGAGTAAAGTCAAAGGAAAAACAAAAGAGCTTGAAGAAAGGGCGAAACTATATCTTTCAAAAGTCGGGCTCGGAGACAGTTTTGAAAAATATCCGGCGGAACTTTCCGGTGGTATGCAACAGAGAGTTGCAATAGCAAGAGTTCTTGCGGCAAATGCCTCTATCTTTTTGATGGACGAGCCATTCGGTGCAATCGACCCCAAAAACAGACAGGAGCTGCAGGAACTTGTTGCGCATCTTGCACGCGAAGAAAACAAAACAGTGCTTTTTGTGACGCACGACATTGAAGAAGCAATTCTTCTTGCCGACAGGATTGTCTTTATAGACAAACACACAATTCAAGAAGACGTGCCGGTAGGAATAGAAAAACCGCGAACAAAAGCTTCGCTCATTGACAACGAAGAATACAGAACATTGAGCAATCATCTTATGCGGCTTTTTTACCGCAACGTATCAGAAAACATCGGCGACGAGGTGTACCTATGATTTCCGTTTATTTTATCATTTCAAACATTCTTTTCGTGGCGGTGAATGTGCTTGTCTTCGCATTGCCACGACCGGCAAAAATTCAGACAATCATCCCCATCGTCGTGGTCACAGCCCTTGTGGAAATCATCTTTCTTCTTAAGCATTTCCTCACAAAAAAACGCTCGGCATCCACAATATCAGCGTTAGTGTATGCCCTGCTCATTGTCTGGATTGTGACAACGCGGTTCGGGCTTTCTCATCCTGTACTGGTGCCGTTCCCGGAGAACGTTTTCAACATTTTCGTAACGAACCGCAAAGACTTAATCGAAGGCTTTTTCAGCTCGATGAAGATTCTCTTTCTCGGCATTTCAATTGCCATGATTCTTGGAATCTTCCTTGGGCTTTTTATCGGATACATTCAGGGACTGCGCGAAACATTCCTGCCTATAACAAAAGTTCTTAGTACAA
>JAEEGI010020007.1_pt1 | contig 13442 bp, 8 predicted proteins | sample 8958751 | NCBI WGS metagenome assembly JAEEGI01 (sample SAMN16246545, study PRJNA631951) | gut metagenome | biome: gut microbiome; feature: rumen; material: KS-attached | host: Bos | place: Iran: Karaj | collected 2018-10
GGGATGTAGCCACATTGAACACACCCAACTGCAGGCCGTTCAGTTCTTCGGCATAGTTATAAGTACCCAGCTGCATGCCGCTCATCTTGCCCGACGAGACGTTAAGCAAGCCTGCCAACTGCAGACCACCCTTGACTCCCATCGAGATATTGGTGATGGCACTGAGCTGAAGCGCTTTCATCGGTGATGACGAAATGTTGGAGAAGCCTGACAGCTGGACGCCGTTTGCACTCCTTGCATAGTTTGACAGCGCATTGATCTGCACGCCTTTCAGCGTGTCGGTGTGATTGTTTATACCAATGCTGAAGTTGGTGACATGGGTCGTATCTTCTGGATGGTTCTTACCAATATCGATGGCGATGCCATGTCCATGTTGTCCCGATGCTGCTACTGTTATTGTCAGCATCGAGCAAACGACCATTAGTTTGAAGTTGGTTCTTTTCATAACGATTCTTTCTTTATGATTTTTTTTAACTATATTCTCATACCGTAAAACAGTCTGATCATCCATTCGCTTTCCATGAGTTCCGTCTCGCTTTTGCGTTTGAAAAGGGAACTGGTGACACCAAAGAGTCCGATAAAATGACGTTGACTGATGAAGAAGACGGCTCCGGCACGGCCATTCATCAGCACTGTCGGGAACTTGGTTTTGGTGTAAATCTTCTCGCCATCTCTCTCGATGGTGTTGTGAGTCCATACCATCAGATTGGGCACGACCGAGAGGTGTAAAAGCCATCTCTTGCCTGCCACAAGATTATAGGCATAGCCGCCACCGATACCTAAGTGATTGGCCTTGAGGCGCAATTCAGGTAAGTTGCCTGCAACCTTGTCTGTGGTATTGATACTGCCGCCCTGATACGAAAAGCCTGCCAGCCACGAACCCGCTGACTTCTTCTGCACATAGAACTGGTAGAAGGGTGAGTCGTAGGAGAATTTGCGGTAGTTGAACGTATAATAGGCATCGATGTTCAGCATCTTGGTCACCAGCCAGTCGGCCTCCACATCGACCGTCTGATCGTTGTAGGTGACTGAACCGGATGCACTCCAGGTTTTCTGATAGCTGACATCGAGGACAAATCGCCTGGGATAGAAATTACAGTTGATGGAGAAGTCGCGCTTGCTCCCACTGAACCCCGTCACGTTTGTTGCTACCTCTATAGCCAGATCGTAATAGTCGAACTCCACACTGACAGAACCTTTCATGTCGGGTCTCAAGGTTGAATTGAGGTTGTCGCCACGAGCCTTGAGTCTGGAACCGGAGAGACTACCCCACAACTTTAATCCGATCTTTCCAGGCGACCGGCTGATGTAGGTGGTGTCGTAGTCCACCTTATTATACATTTTCAGCAGCAGGCTGTCGGCCCGTTTTATCGGGTTCCCTGCAAAGGCTCCCGATGAAACGAATATCAATATGGCTATGCCAAATTTTCTCACGTCGTTAGTGACTTTTTATTGATTCTCCATATATGCCTTGATGCGGTCGGCAATATTCTGCTTCAGGTTGTTGAAGAAGAAGCTGAAGTGAAAGATATTTAAGTCTTTTCATTGTTATTATTTGTTTAATTGTTTGCATATTTCTTCATCAGTCGGAATTGGTGGCGGAAGACGAGACAGGCCATACCGAGATAGACGGCTGCCTGAATCCAGAGAATGCGAATCTCGGGCAGCACCTGACTGACGCTGGCACCCATACTGTTCACACGGATAAAGGCACGCACGCCAAAGGTGCTGGGAAACAGCCACGACACGCCCTGCCAGTAGCCGGGGATGCTGGACTGCGGCCACGACACACCAGTCATAAACAACAGGGGGACTGATACGAAGACCATCAGTAGCATGACGTTCTCACGATAGCGCACCAGACACGAAATCGTCAGACCGAAGAAGACGCAGGCCATCGTATATGGCAGGAGCATCCAGAACAACGTCCAGCCGGTGCCCAACTGCGGGAACGAGAACATGGCGGGAACGGCCATTGCGAGATAGGCAGCAGCGACGGCGCCGATCATGCCGTAACAGAGCGCCTTGCCCCAGACGATGCGATAGGCGCCACGATAGTGCGGGTCGTCGTCGGGAATCAACTGGCCATTGCGGTGACGCTCACGGGCCGTACCCGCAGCCATACCGATGCCGAGGGCCAGTGCCTGCTGCAGAATAAGCATGAGCACGGCAGGCAGCACACATGAGCCATAGCCTCCAGACGGATTGAACATCGCTACATCGTCGACAGCCAGAGGCTGCGCAGTGATGGCATCCTCACGCTTGGTGTAATTACCTGCTTTCTTGATGTTCATGCCTGCACTAAGGCGTCCGGCCTCGACCATGGCGGTCTGATAGACGGCCTTGTAGGCAAGCATCAGCGACATGTCGCAATAGACACTCACATGGGCCTGTTCGCCACGGTTGACGCACTCGGCAAAGTCGGAAGGAATCAGGTAGATACCACGTACCAACTGTCGGCTGACAAGTGAACGTGCCTCGTCGAGGTCTTCGGCATAGTACTTGATGTGTACGTCGGGGGATGCGTCGCAATCGTTGATAAACTGGCGCGAAAGAGCACTGTGCGACTGGTCGACGACCACCACCGGCGTCTCATGCAACGACTCGTTGTTGTATATCCACGAGTAGAGCAGGGGATAGCCCAGCGGCACTACAACAAGGAACATCAGCACGCCCTCGTCCTTGACGACCTTCACCAGTTCGTGACGGAAAATATAGAGCACGTCGGTGAAGTGCTCACGTAATCTGTTAAGGAAAGGCATATTATGGAATGTAGACATAATTCAACATTGCGTTTTTTACTTTACTAAGCACGAACCAGGGCAGCAGCGTGAAGGCCACGAGTGCCACGAAATGGAACCAGACATCGATGACGGGGAACCCGTTGAGCACTGTGGCCTGATAGATCATCCAGTAATGACGCAGAGGGAAGAGCCACGACATGGCCTGCAGCGGTGCATCCATGCCTGCCACGGGGAAGGCCGAACCGCACATCGAGATACTGAGCACCGACCACAAGGACGAGATACTCATCGACATGCGCAACGACGGCATCAGACCGAAGGCGAAGATACCGAAGCCGAGACCGGCAGACACCTGCATGAGTGTGAGGCGAACAATACTCCACACACCACCGAGATGAGGGAAGTGGAGCACGTAGAAGATATACCATTGATAGAGGAATATCACGAGCAGGAACACCAGTGCATGAACAATATACTTGCCGATAATGGCCACGACGATATTGCCGCCAGCGAGGGCGAGCCATTCCTTGCCCGTGTCAAACTTCATCTCCATACCAAGAGCGTAAGCCGAGAGCAGCGCCATAAAGAGCATCAGGATGCCTGGCACAAAGACAGTGGTCAGCGAGTAGTTGTAACTGCCTTCGGGGTTGGCTATCATGTGAGCATCTACCGATACAGGTTGCATCGCAGACTTGATCTGTTCCTTTGATGCACCTTTGGCAGATAATGTGGCCTGACCGACCGCAGCCGAGCCGAGTGTGCCGATGGTCTTCATATCCTTCATGGCCATCGAACCAGCCGTCATACACGTCATGGTGTAATAGTACGAAATCTTCGGCTGACGACCTGCGAGCAACTTTGCCGACGTACCTTCGGGGATAAGCAGGTAAGCATATACCTTACCCTCCTGCATGGCGTTGCGGGCCTCGGTGACGTTAGCAAACTGATAGACGACCCGTGAGCTCTGCATGGCGTCGAGATTGCGGATGAGACCACGCGAGGTGGCGCTGTTGTCCTGGTCTACAACCCCAACGGGCAGGTCTAGAGCCACGCCGTCATCGAGCATCGTGGTGAAGAAGACCACCAGCAGCAGCGGGAACACGATCATACAGAAGCCGTAGATGCGGTTCTTCCGTATGAGAATGTCGAGTTCGCGCAGGGCTACATGACCGATATTTGTGAGATATTTCATTGAAAAACTATTTCTTGAGTATCACGGACATTCCAGGACGCACATCATCGATTTTTCCTGTGGGTCGAGCCTTTACCTCGAAGGTCTTCTGGTCGTACTGGCCGCTGGCCTTTGTGGCTTTCCATACAGCAAACGAACCTTTGTCCTTCATAGATGTGACTTTCATCGTCGTCTCCTTGTCAAGAGCAGGAATGCGAACGGTCAGTTCTGCGCCTACCTTGATATCCTTCAGCTGGTCCTCGCGGATATTGAACGTAGCCCACTGGTCGTCCATCACTGCGATGCTCATGATAGGTGTACCTGTGCCAACAAGCTCGCCCACCTTTGGATAGACATCGGTAACCTCACCAGCCATCTGGGCAATCTGAACAGTCTCGCGGATATAGCTGGTCACCTCCTGTACGGCACCACGAGCCTGACCTGCGGTAGCCGATGCAGCACGTTTCTCCTCGTTGCGAGCACCGTTCACGGCCATGTCGTACTGGCTCTGTGCAGCCTTCATCTGAGCTTGTGCCGACTTATACATAGCCTCTGCCTCGTCAAACTTCTGGGCCGAGATAACATCCTCTTCGAAGAGCACCTTCATACGGTTGTATGATTTCTCTGCGATCTCGAGTCCAGCCTTTGCCTGCTCCAGCAGTTGCTTAGCCGACTGAATCATCTCCTTTCGTGCACCGTTCTGAGTCATCTGCTCCATGGCCTGGGCAGCATCGGCGGCACTTTGAGCCTGCACCATCTTAGCCTCTACCTCGGGAGCCTCGATGATGGCCAATGTATCACCAGCCTTCACGATATCGCCCTCCTTTACGCGGAGTTCAAGGATACGGCCAGGCACCTTGCCCGACACACGATACTCCTCTACCTCCATTTGACCCTGTATCACTTCGGGATCACGACCCAGGGCCAGGAAACCGATGAGTGCCACGATTACTACTACTGCTGAAAAACCTGCGACAGCCAGCAGGATATTATTATGCTGTTCTTTTGCTTTGTCTGCCATAACTCTATTCTTTAAACTATAAACTTTAAACTATAAACTATAATCTCTCAACTATTCCAGTGTTCCCAATGCCTTCTGAAGTTCTACCTGACTCATTTTCACACCAATCTCGGCATCAATCTTCTGCGACTGTGCCTGATTCCAGGCGGTCTGTGCCTCCATGACGGTGGTAAACGATGCTGTTCCCTCCTTAAATGCGAGGTTAGCCATTCGCAGGTTTTCATCTGCATTGGCGACATTCGACTGTGCCATAGCAAGTTTCTTCTGGGCTTCCTTTACCTTGAAATTGTTCTGACGCACCTGTAGACTGATCAGCTCGCGGGCATCGTCCAGCTCAAGTCTGGCCATAGCCGTAGACCCTTTCGAGGCACGTATCTTGTACATCACGTCGCCCCAGTTCCAGATGGGAACACGCACTACGACACCGACATTCCAAACACCACCGAACTTCTTCTCAAAGCCGTTAAACGTATTCGGATTGGTCACAGCATATCCACCAGTCAACATGACCTGTGGCAGATTGCCCGCCTTCAGTACGTTTGTCGTCTGGCGCGACAGATCAACAGTGTTCTGTAGCACCTTCAACTCCGGTCTGTTCTGAAAAGCGATGGAAGGATCTGAGGGAGCAACATCTTGTACGCCTTCCTGATTCAAATCTGTGCGCTCTTCGTCAGCCAGTATGATCTCTTCGTCTTCAGGCAGTCCGCACAATTGGCAGAGCAGCATCTTCGAGAGCTCCAGCCCGTCGGTCACCTGTGTCAGTGCCATCTCGGCCTCATTGACCCTCACACTGACACTCAGTCCATCGCCCTTCGTGGCCACTCCTTGGTCAATCATCTTCTGCACGTCGCCTTTCAACTTACGTACCAAGGCCACATAACTCTCAGCCAGGGTCTGCTTATGCCGCAGTGACACGACCTGCCAGTAGGCCTGGTCGATATTATATAAGGTACCTTGCTTCTTCATCTCCAAGGAGTTTGCGGCCATTTGTTCGTTAATGTTCGCCATTTTGTTGGCTGCCACGATGGCACCGCCCATGAACACGGGCTGCGTCACCGTCACCGCTCCGGCCATCATGTTACGCGTGTCAGTGCGGAAGCCATCCACGATGCCTGCCCCAGCCTGGTTCAGCGCACCAGCGAACAAGCCCATGTCGCCAGCCATCTTTGCCTGTGTCTCAGCAGGAAGTGTTGCCACCAGCGGAGCCAGCGCGTCCTGCAATTTCGACGTTGCGTTCGTACCCAAATTGCTCAGGGCTGCTTTCTGGTCATCATTGAGGATAGAAATTTCCTTGTTCATCCATAGATAACCGCCCAATGCGTTCACCTTAGGCAGATACTGGGTGCGTGCCGACTTCCGCAGGTTGGCGTTCACCTCCTGCTTCATCTTCGCCACGCCCATCTGTTTGTTGTTCCTCAGTGCCATCGCCCTGCAACTGTCGAGCGTCAGCATCCGCTGGGCCATAGAAGTCAGCGGCAACAACATGAGTAACCCGAGCATCGCGATAAACCTTTTGTTTACGCCGTTTCCCCTTCGGGGACACCCAAATTTTCTTGATTGATTCATGTTATACTATATTTTTAAATGATTAGAATTCATATCCGAGGTTGATGAAGAAATAACCCTTCTTCGTGTGGTTGCTATAGCCTAAGGTAGCACCGATAGGACCAAATAACGAATTGTAATAGTAGGCTATCTGGGCACCTGTCATCGTGCTATAGTCGAAGAGTTCCTTCAGTTTTTCCGACTGTTGGCCGGCAGCCACTCGCAGCAGCACGTAACTGCTCTTGCCAATGCGCTCCTGGGCCTGAAGCTGGGCGGCCACAAACTGTTGGCGCACGTACTCCATATTGCCGATGCCGGCGAACGGCATCTGCTGCTCGACGTAGTGGCCGAACCACTCACCGCCGACGGTGTTGCCGAATACGGCGGGAACGAACGCGCCGAAGAGCAGACGGCCGTAGATCATCGGCTGGATGGTGAACCGGTTGCCGATGGTGAACGACATGCGCCAGTTGGCATTGACATCGCTCATGCCCGCCGTCTTACCCTGTTTGTTGCCGTCAGCATCAATAACGTCGAGCTGGGCGAAGTTGTTGGTCAGATAAGCATATTCGGCATTAAAGCGGGCTCCACGTGTGGGGAAGTTCCAGTTATCCTCGGTGTTCAGGGTCAGACGGGCCCGGTAACTGAAGAAATGCTGGTTCTCGAGTGTGACGTCCTTAGCCGACTCTGACCCGAGTTTGTTGCGGTAGTGCAGAAAGTCCCATCGCAATCCCATCTGCAGGTTGAAATGGCGCAGGTCGAAATTGATGGGCAGGAATTCTGCCTGTGTCTGGTTGTACCGGATGTTATAATCCAGATCGCCATAGGTATATACGTCGACATCGTTTCTGTGGAACGTGAAGCTGAATGTCGGGCGTGTAAAGGATCTGGGGTGGACGGTGATCTCACCACGGGCCATCAGACGTTTACCCAGTCGGAGCGTGATGTCGGTCTCGATGGGGGTAGCCGTCTTCAGCGGAATGTCGAGTCCCAACAGGATAGCGGCATTCTCTTCCGTATCGTAGCGCACACCAGCATGAAACTGTACGGACTTGCGTTCACCTGCCGAAAGAACGACGCGCACGCCGCCTGCCTCGGGTATCAGCTGGCACTCGGCTGTCTGGTAGAAGAGATCCATACGCATACTCGTCGTGAGTGCCTGCTCCAGTTTGGCGTCGATACTGTCAGTCCGATTCAGATGGAATTTGTTCCTCAGGAACCGCTCTGCCTGCGGGGTCATGTTCTCGAAAGTAAAACCGGTAATGTGCTGGCGCTCAGTCATGGCATCCGGTCGCAGTGGATAATAGATGACAGGACGGAAGGAGTCGTCGATGCCGATCAGTTTCTTCAGGGCGATAATTTCGTCCCAGTGGCGCATAGCCTCTTCTTCACCATAGCGTACCAGTGAGTCGATAGCCTCCGATGTAAAGCTGGCGGTAGAGAAGCCGTGAGGATCCACATTCATCCACAGGTCGGAAATGGCTTTGTTTTCTGCGTATTTGTTCACACAGTTCACATCAATGATCTGTCCAACGATCTTCATGGTGCCCGTGATGTCCTCAGCTGTCTTGGGCTTGCCGTTCAGCGTGACGCCGATAATGACTTCGGCTCCCATCTCGCGGGCTACGTCAACGGGATAATTATTCTTCAGACCGCCATCGACCAGTACCATGTCGCCGATCCTCACAGGCGAGAAGGCAGCAGGGATGGACATGGAGGCACGTATGGCCTGCGGCAGGCGACCGCTGTGGAATACCACCTCGCTGTTGTCCATGATGTTTGTAGCCACACAGGCGAAAGGAATCTTCAGGTCTTTGTTAAAGTCGAGCGAGTCGGTGTAACCTACAAAGAGTTTCTGGAACAGCTCTGCCAGGTTCTTGCCCCTGATGAGACCTCCGGCACCACGGTCACGCTTACCAAAGGTCACACCTGTATTAAATAAATAGGTGTTCAGTTTCTTGCGGTCGAGGAGACTCTGTCTGCGCAGGTCTTCCTTGTCAGTAATAACGTAAGTCCAATCCTGTGTCCTGACCATCGAGTCAAGCGAATGGGCGTTATAGCCGATGGCATAGAGTCCGCCGACGATACTGCCTATCGATGTGCCGGTCACGATGTCTACGGGGATGCCCGCCTTCTCCAGCACTTTCAGCACACCGATGTGCGCCATACCCTTTGCGCCGCCGCCACTGAGTACGACGCCGACTTTCTTCCTGGTCTGCGGGCAGGTATCCTGACCTGCCAGGCTGACGCTGTCGGTCTGAGCATTCACTGTACTAACCATGAGTACAGCAACGATCATGAATAAGATCTTTTTCATTGTCTATGATATTTATTACGATAATCTAGCGGTGTCATGCCTGTATGCTCCTTGAAATATTTTCCGAAGAACGAGGCATTGGCGAAATTCAGATCATTGGCTATCTCCTGCATTGTCATGTCGGTATAGCGCAGACGGCGCTCTATGGCCTTCAGCGTATAGAAATGAATCATCTCACTTGGCCGACGACTCATCGTTTCCTTGAGCAGGGTCGAGAGATACTTAGGCGTCACGTTCAACCGGCTGGCGAAATCGTCCACTCGGCGTATGCGGCCGTCGCTTTGTTCCACTAAGCGCATAAACTCGTTTGCCAACCGCTGACGATGGACGCTGGTAGCTACCTTATCCTCAGGCTTCTGCCTTCGCATCATGCAGAGCATTTCCAGCATCATCGTACTGACGAGTGATCTTACGATATCGGCATACAACACGGGATCTGGGTCTCTCATTCGGCGGCATAACAGCTGGAAGTATTCATCAAGCAACTTCACGTCGTTATCTGCCAGATGTATCACTGGGTGTTGCTTGAGGTAAGGCAGGTCTGACAAACTTACTTCACCGTACTTATTGATGTTCCATAATTCGCTGCGGGAGAACCAAATCTGACGGCAATTGAAATCCGGTGATGACATGAAATTGGTCACCACGCTATGTGCCATGTATAGGTACAGGTCGTTCTTGCGCAGCTGTATCTGCATCCCATCGTAGTCAAACTGCGCCATGCCTTCAGTACAGATGACGATGAGTCCATGGCTGTTAAGACGTATTTCACCCTGTGGCAGCGAACCGAAGTTCTCCATAACCACAAGTTCGTCGCTGTCGCCCAGACGTAGGGTGTCAGATCCACTCCTTGGTTTGAGATCTTGTATCTCCATGATGTTCGTTTTTTACAATTTCGGCTGCAAAGTTCGGTATAAATATCCTAAATTCGCTGTCCGATTTATCGTAATATATGCTCCATGATGTAATTAATGTCCTTAAAAGGTATAAATCGGAAATAAACGGAGAAATATTGAACATTTTGTAATATACGAAATGTCTGTTTAGAAACGGACAGCGATGCTGCCCAAGAACCAGCGGCCTTGCTGCGGGATGAGATTGGTGTTCATGCCGCTGCGGTTATAACGGGTGCCCAGCAGGTTGTGGATGTTCAGTCCGAGGGTGACAGGGCCGATCATATATTCGCCTCCGATGTCCAGGATGCAACGGGCGGGCATCTCCAGATGGGTGATGCTCTTCTGGGCAGCATCGACTGCGGCGTCCCAGGCAGCGGCGGCCTTGTCTGCCGTTTCAGGTGAGAGCTTGTAAATGGCCCATTCGATGTAGTGGGTGTTGACCAGGACGTATTGCTCAATGTCAGGGTTATAGGATGTCTGACGCCCTTCAAAGAGCACATGGGTATGAAGTTTCAACTTCGGCGTAGCCTGCCAGCCAAGCACCAGGTTCGACATGATGACGGGTGTGTTGTTATTGTCATTGATATCATTATTATAGTAGGGGCGGAATGATTCAAGCTCTCCAATGTTAATGAGGTTTGATTTGATGGTGTGAGTCCAGGTGAAGTTCCAGTCGGCGGTGAACTTGGGCTGTCTGTAGCCGGCCATCAGCTCCACACCACAGGTCTTGTTCTGGCCGACGTTACTGTAATCGATAATATTGGTCATGATGAGGTTGCTGGCATAGTTGTAGAAGCCGTTGACCTCGAAGTTCAGTCCCTTGACCCAGTTGTTGCCGGCAAAGGAGAGCTGGAAGGAGTGGGCTCGCTCTGGCGAGAGGGTGATGGGCTCGTGGTCGCGTAAGACTACTGCCAGGACGTTGGCCTGACGGTAGATGTAGGGTGCATCGACAAAGGACTTGGAATAGCTCAGTCTGACGCTCCATCGGGGGCGCTGCAGGATGAGGGCCGCTCGTGGCGACAGCTCGCGCACCTTGCTGTCGTCGTAGCGGTTCTTATAGTCGAAGCGCAAGCCTGCATTGGCGATGAGTGAGAAGGGACGGGAGAATAGTGAAAAGTTCCACCGGTGCTTCAACTGGAGCCAGGCGTCGGCCCGGTTCTCGCTGCCTTTGCCGATCTCTCGTATCCGAGCTTCCTCGGGGAATGACTCTTCGAAGTTATAGCCTACCTGATAGCGGATGTCATCGAGCTGGAAGTGCCCATATTCGGCTCCGAAGCTGATCGTGCCATGATGGTTGTCGCCCAAGGTGTAGGCGTAGTTGCCCTTCAGATGGAAACCGTAGTTCTGCTCCTGACCGTTGACGTAACGGGAGAGTCCTCCGCAGCTGTCGAACGTCTGTATCATGTATGGGGGGAAGGGGAGTGACAGGTACAGTGCGGTCATGGGCTCGTCGCTGATGACCTGGTAGCGCGTCAGGTCGGACTTGTCGTAGGTGGCACTGGCTTTCCATTGACCATTGAACATCGACCATTGATAACTCAGGTCAGCATGATGGGAGTTGGTGCTGAAGCATGGTAACAGGCCGTTGTAGGTGCGGTATCGGTCGTGGTCGTACGACAGGGCGAGCGAGCTCATGGTGAAGGGGGCAACCACCTGTGAGAAATGGGTGTCGTACATGAACTGCAGCCCCTTATAGCCCAGTTGCAGGCCAAAGTCGTAGGTGGGCCGGTTGCCGATGCGCCTGATCCAGATATGGTCATAAGGCATGCTGAAGTAAGTTTCCGCATTCCGGTCGTCGGGTGCATAGCGCCGTTCACCGCTGTTGCGGTAGATGCTGCCCCAGACGAGCAGGTCGATGTCGAAATAGCGTTTGCCGAAGACGGCATCGGCCTTGATCTGCCCGTAATTGCCCACTCCCAGCTTCGCCAGGACACCATCCACATCGGCACCTTGCTTGGTGATGATGTTCACCACACCTGTCAGGGCGACGTCGCCGTAGAGCGATGAGGCTGGTCCACGCAGCACCTCTATCTGCTTCACGTTCTCCAGCGAGATGCTGAAATCGGGGGCAGCGGTGTTGGTGGCGTAGCTGTTCAGACGGTGCCCGTTGAGCATGATGAGTATCTTTTCCTGGGTACTGCTATAGATGCCGCGCATGGCGATGTTGATGTCGTCGTTACAGTCGATGATGTTCAGTCCGGGCACATAGGCCGCCAGCACCTCCTGCAGGTTGCGGGCACCACTGTTCATAATCATTTCGGCAGTGATGAGCGTGGTGGGCACAGGCACCTCGTCGAGACTCTCGGCCTGACTGGAAGCAGTGGTGATGGTGGCGGTCATGCCGGCCTTGATGCTGTTCACCATATCGGCAAAGGTCTCGGGATCGCCCGACGACGGGCTGTAGTAGGGATTCTCCTGCAACATCATCGTGGCGTACTGCTCGGTCTGCTCCATGTCGAAGCGGGCCAGATAACAGAGGGCGACGAGACGGAGCGCGTTCTGGCGCAGATTACCATGGAAGGTGCTGAGATTCTGCAACAGGGCATCGCGGGCCTGTTCGATGCGGCCTATCTGGTAATCGCTCTCGGCTTGGGTGTATATATCGCGCAGCTTCGTGTCGACCTGGGCGCTGATGCTTAAAGGTAAAAAGGTAAAAAGGTAAAAGAGTAAAAACCATTTTACCATACCGATGATTCCTTGTCGTTTCTTTTGTTTCATTTCTTTTACCTTATTACCTTTTTACTTTTTTACCTTTTTAATTTTATGGTAAACTCTGTGTATTCGTCCCTGACGCTTGCTACGCTGATGTCGCCGCTGTGGTTCTGGATGATCTCGCGGCACAGGTAGAGTCCTATGCCCGCAGCCTCGCTGGTGGTCTTGGTGGTGAAGAAGGGGTTGAAGACCTTGTCGAGCTGCTTCTCGTTGATACCGATGCCGTTGTCGCGAATCTTCAGGACATAGTGCCCCTCGGCGAGCGTGACGGCGAGCGAGATTTCCGGAATATAATCCTTTACCCGTTGGGCTTTCTTAATGACGGCATAGACCGCATTGTCCAGGATACTCATGACAGCCTTGCTGAGCATGGCGGGATTGCCGTTCATGGGCATCGCGCTGTCGGGTAGGGTAAAGGTCGTCAGGATATGATACTGCTCCTTCTCGTTGGCGTAATGCTTGGCCAGCAGCTCTTCGTTCTGCTGAAGCACGGGCAGAAGGTCCATGTCGACATAACCTCCTGTACGGTCTCTCAGCACTTCCTCCATGGCCTTCAGCATGCGACTGGTGTTCTGGCCATACATGTCCATATCGCGCAGGTTGCCCTCCAGCATGTCAACAATGTCGAGGGTGTCGTCATAGTCGTCCTCACTGATGATGACCTGTCCATCGCTCTTTACCGCCGACTTGTCACCGAAGTTCTCCTTGAGGTCTTTCAGCAGGTCGTTGGATAATTTAGAGAAGTTGATGATATAGTTCATCGGGTTCTGGATGCGGTCGATGAGGCCCTCGGTCAGCTTACCCACCGTAGCCATCTTTTCCTGTCGTATCAGCTCGTCCTGAGCGTTACGGAGGTCGGCGGTACGTTCTTTGACAATCTGTTCCAGTTTGATCTTCTCCTTCTCCAGCCGCTTCAGACGGTAGCGGAACAGCAGCCAGACGATGCAGGCGATGATGACGAGATAGAGCAGCACCATATACCAACGCATGAATAGGGGATAGGCGATGCTGAAGTCGATGGAAGCCACCTCTGACA
>JAEEGI010020009.1_pt1 | contig 13442 bp, 8 predicted proteins | sample 8958751 | NCBI WGS metagenome assembly JAEEGI01 (sample SAMN16246545, study PRJNA631951) | gut metagenome | biome: gut microbiome; feature: rumen; material: KS-attached | host: Bos | place: Iran: Karaj | collected 2018-10
GCAGAGGCCCTCTTGCAGGACCCGTATGTGCCGGTGCCGTTATTTTACCCGCTGATTTTCCAGTTGAAATATTAAATGACTCAAAAAAGCTTTCCGAAAAAAAACGTATTGCTGCAGAAGCTGTAATAAAAGAAAAGGCCTGCTGGGGAATAGGGCTTGTTGATCATACAACAATTGATAAAATCAATATACTCGAAGCGAGCATGCTTGCAATGAAGCTTGCTTATGACGAAATGATGAAAAAGCTGCCCGAATGGTGTAAAGAAAATGGAGTGGATTTTTCTATTGTAAGTATAAGCAGTATTACAGATGGAACCCGCTGCCCTGATGTACCTGTGCCGTGTAAATGTGAACCAAAGGCGGACGGAAAATATCCGTGTGTTATGGCAGCTTCAATTCTTGCAAAAACCTGTCGTGATAATATTATGATTGAAATGGATAAGCTGTACCCTGAATACGGGTATAAAAAACATAAGGGCTATCCTACGGCAGAGCATAGAGCTGTATGCCATAAGATAGGCCCTTCACCAATTCAACGAATGTCGTTTAAGTATTAGTTTTCTGAATCTGGAGTTTCTGCTGCAGGTGTTTTTTTGCTTACTACGTGGATTCGGCCTGTGCGTTTAATACCGTCATTTGGATTTGTTGCAGCACTGCTGTCTTTTTTCATTCTGTAAACTTTTTTGCCGGTTGAATCAGCAGCTTTATCTGCACCCTTGCCACCGTATTTTGCATCCTTTGCAGCTTTCTTTTCTCTGGCAGCCTTTTGTCTTGCTCTTCGGTCCTTCTCAATAAAATCAAGTGATTTGTCTAAGCCCTGTAAGAACTCGCGCATGTCTTCTGAAAAAATTGCTATCTGATGGCGGTCTGCTTCTCCACCGTCGCGGTTTTTGCTTTCTACAATCTGAAGGAATACATCACCTGTACGGTTTTCTTTTACATTGAAAAAATATGAACGATTATCAAGATGGATTTGAGTTGTATAAAGTTCTCCACGTGCACCCATTGTTTACTCCTTAAAATAAAATATATTCAAGGAAAATACGCAAAGAACCTTCCCTGAAAATGTTACTAAAAAATAGCATAATATGTCAAAGTTTTCAAGTCATATGCCTGGTGTTGTATGCCTGGTGTATTATTCAACCTTTTTAATTATAGCCAGGAAATCAAGACCAGTCATAATATTGTCAGGGCGGAAGGATTTTCCGTCAGGAAGTTCCATAAGCTCGGTTTCTACAACACCAAGAACAGCATCAAAGTCAGGGTTCTTTAAGTCTACGTCTTTAATCGGGCTTTTTGGATTTGTCATTTTTGCATAGCGGGTAGAGTAACGGGTGAGCATTTCAGGCTTACCTTTTGCTTTTACGTAAAGGTTCCAGATATAGCGTGCAGCCATAATTCTTGAAATAGCATTTGAGTTAGTTATGGCAAATGCTGTGTTCTGACTGTTGTTTTTATCTATTGCGGCAGAGAAAACACCATAAGTAGTAAGCTTTTTGGTAAGCTCTGCATTGCTGATTTTTCCACCACCTGTAAAGTCTTCAAGAAGCTTTGTATTTTCAATAGTAAGCTTGAGCATTACATCTTTTGTAAGAGGTTTTGCCAGATCAGCAGATTTTAAGGAACCGTTCAAAACAGAATCATCTATGCCGGCAGAATAAAGTTTCCATACATTGTCACGGAAGGGTTTGTAAACTTCGCGGTATTTAGGCTTTTTTTCACCATCAAAAATAAGGAAAGCATTATCAAGTGCGGCAACAGCTTTATCATATTGATTCTTTTTATAAAGAAGCTTTCCTTTTTCAAGCATTATAGTTCCGTTTTTACCATCGTAGCTGAGTATTTCTTCCATTTTTGCAAGACTGGTTTCTGTTGTTTTTTCAAGGCGGATTCCAAGCAGAAGAACGTAAATGTCATCACTCTGATTTCCTTTTGCTTCCTTGTAAAAATCTTGTGCTTTTTTTGTTTTGTTTTCCATATAATAAAGCAGACCGTCCATTGCCTGAAGATGGGCAAGAAGGGCTGGCTCGTGTGTCTGTGAAAGCTTGTTTTCGATATTTGTATGAAGCTCGGAAATACCTGAAGATTCAATTTTTCCTTTCATTGTGTATTCTGCATCATAAACAATAAATTTTTCTTCATATTCAGAAATTGCACCAAGCATAACGGCAGAAGCTTCTGTTGAATCAAAAATATCTTCCTGGAGCGTACTAGTACAGCCGGCTAAAGTTCCAAGTAAAATACTTGTAAAAATACCACCGGAAACAATTGCTTTAATTACAGTTGATTTTACGTTATTTTTTTTCAAACTTTTCATTATCTGACCTTCCATGCGTTAAGTTTGTTGTCTATTGAAATGGCCATACAGTCATTTATTTTGTCTCCGTTTACATCAGCAAAAACAATTTCGCCGTAACCAGTAAGTGGGAAAACATTCAGATATTCAAGATTATTGTTCAGACCATAAATTACGTTTGAATCACCGCAGATGAAAATATCTTCGCTGCCGTCTTCATCATAATCATTTACAGTAATCCAGCCGTTTCTTGCACTAAGGTAAGGAATCTGAACATTCATAACATCACCGTTCAAACCGATTCTGTAAACTGTTCCATCGGAAGCAAGCGCAATAAAGTATTTTCCAGCAGCACGGACATTTGTATAGAAGATGTTTTCAAGACTTACAGGGAAACCTGAAACTACGCTATACGAAGAGTTCCAGACGGTAAGCTCACCGGTCTGAGTAATAAATGCAATATAAAGCTGCTTGTCAACCTTCATCATGCATGGAGAACCGTAAGCAATTCCATCTACTTCAAGAAGGGCAGTTTCTTTAAGGTTGCCGTCAGTTTCTTCAAGAATATGGATGATTCCCATAAAGCCTTTTTCGTAAACAGCAAGCCTGTTTTCAAATACGCAAGGTTGAGATTTTATATCGTTTGAAACATCAATTGTAAAGCGTGATATTTCACCTTTTTTGTTTACCATAACAATCTGACCGTCAGCAGCACAGTAGGCCAGTTTGCCGTTGAATACAGCCGGTTCGCAGGTTGGTGCATCGCCGGTAATTACAGGGAAGTTATTTGCATTTTCAAGCTTGCCGTTTAAAAGATAAACATTTCCTTCTTTTGTAAGAGCCCAAAGCTCCTGCTCACTCTTTGAGTCCCCTTCCGGAAGAATGTAGCTTAAATTGTTTATTTCTTTAGAGATGATGTTTAATGTAAGAACGTTGATTCCTTTTACGTTATCCTTTTCGTTCCAGAAAACCATCTTGCTCTTTTCGTAATTAGATTTATACAGTGCCGGATTTGCCTTTCCTTCAAGCTCCATTGGGAAGCCCGGAATATGAGTTGTAGAGCTTGTTTCGCATGCACTTGCCTGTAAGGTAAGATAAAGAACATTGTTCTGAATCATAACATCGGTGCGGCCAATGTTGTAAAGCTGGAGAATGTCAGAAACCATAGATTTCTTTTTGATAAAGAATGGAACGCTTCGTTCAAGATTATAGAAAAGACTTACAGAAGACTGCGCATTATGTTTTTCCGAAACCTTGAGCCAGTTGTCGTTCTTGCTGATTTTAGCACCGCTTTTTATTGAAGCATTTACTGCCGCAAGGTTTTCCGGTGACTGTGAGAAATAAACAAAACCATCTTTTACCATATAATACGGTTTTGGAAGATTAATTCCAAACCCTTCAATCAATGTCTGGAGGAAGGCAGGGAACTCTATGCGTGGCATTCGAATACCATCCAGCAGAAGACTGTTGTTTGCCTTGAATACAATTGATGAAAGAATTGTATCGAAAATGTACTGTCGTTTTACTTCGTCTGCAATCTTAATTGCAAAAATTGGTTCTGATTTTCCTTCAATTCCAAGAACTGCATATTCATCAGCAGTCCAGCTGAAAAGAATATCTTCAAGCGAAGCCTTAAACATCATCTTGCAGATGTTACCGGCATCCTGCCACTTTTTCTTAAGATCCGGCTTATCCTGGAAAACTTCAAAGGCAGCATCCTTAAGTTCAGAAAGGTTACCGGCTGTAAGGAAGGTGTAATACTGTACCGAAGTTGGAAGCTTGTTCAGAAGAACAGGAACCTTTGAATCCTTTTGAACGAGCTTGGCGAGAGGCTTGTCTTTGCTTTCTGCCTTAACTTCAAAAGGAATCTTAATTGCAATGTTTATGTCGTTATCGGTAATGCCAAAGTTGATTTCACTTAGCTCGTTTGTTGTAAGAGACTGGGTGAGGGTCTGTATGTACTGGTTGTCTTCTTCCAGCAGGGAAAGCAGCTTGTTGCCGTCTGCAGTGATTCGGATTGGCTGGCTGAGAGGCTGCTTTAAGAGCTTGAGCTGTTCCTTTGAGTAATTTGCTTCGTTATTGAGTGCAAGGCTTGTGTGAAGAATTGCCTTGTCGTTAGTTACAATAAAAAGATTTTTGTAAGGCTTTAAGTAGTAAATTGTGTCATCCATTCTGTATTCAAAGCAGGATTCGTTACCGGCCATTGCATATACAAGATTAGGGATGGAGAAGAAGCGGTAAACTACAGGTGTTAACCGTGTGGCGGCCGAAAGAAAGCCCATGTCTACAACGGCAAGGAATGAGTTTTCATTGTATAGGGCGGCATCTACACGGCGGGAAAGTGCGTAGGAAACAAAAAAGTTCTTCCTGATTTTGGATTCGCGGAGCTTTAAGAAGGTTTCGCGGAAGGTAACAAGAGTGTCGTTTACAAGGATGATGTCGGCCGCTTTAAGGTCGAGTACAGGCTCTACGGCATCCCAGATAGAATCTGTCCTTACATAGGCAGAAAAGTCGGAAGGCATGGCGTTGAGACTTTCTGTTTTGTTTAAGGAGCAGAAACCAATCCAGCCTGCAATTATCAGGAAGATTACAAGCAGAAAAATCAACAGGCCTTTTAAGAATCGTAAGATGAAGGGCTTTTTCTTTTTAGTTTTATTATCTGTATTGTTATTTGTGCTAGCAGCAGCAACATTTTGTGAATCTGTTTTACTCATACCCTTAATTTTACGTGAAGATGAGCAAAAAAACAATAACAATATAGAAAATACTTAAGACTTAAATGTTTCCACAATTTCCTTTACAGCTTCAAGCAGTTCGTTTACAGCGTTGGCACTTGTGTGTGGACCAAAGCTGAAGCGGACGGAGGTTTCGCGGAGGTCGGGGGAGATGTGCATGGCTTCCAGGACGGGGCGGCCGGCTTTTTTTGAGGAGCAGGCGCTGCCGGTTGAAATGTAAAAGCCTTTTGCGTCCAGGGCGCGGAGCATTACGTTGCCGGGGATTTTGTTGAAGGCGGCCTGGACTACATAAGGGGAGAAAAGCTCTTTGTTTTCCAGCCGTGAAGGTGGAATTATTGTACAGCCTTTGAGTGCAGAAAGCTTTTCTATAAAGGCATTTGTGGTTTCCTGCTGCCGGATAAAGGCTTTGTAAGTGCTGCCGGTTTTATCATCATCACGGATAAAATAGCGTTCAAGACATTTTGAAAAGGCTACTGCACCAAAAACGTTTTCGGTACCGCTGCGAATGCCTTTTTCCTGACCGCCGCCACGTAAAAAAGAATCAAGCGGGTCTATTAAATACAGGATTCCGATTCCCCTCGGACCGCAGATTTTATGTGAACTGAATGCAGCGCTGTCAATTCCTTTGTGAGAAACATTAAGCGGAATCTTTCCAGCTGCCTGAACGCAGTCTACATGGAACTTAGGCTTTCTTTTGCCTTCATAATGCTTTACAAGAAGGTCTGCAATTTCATAAATCGGTTGAATTGAGCCTGTTTCGTTATTTACAGCCATTACGCAGACGAGCATTGTGTCCGAAGTAAGAAGCTTTTCTACAGCAGCAGGTGTGATTATTCCGTTTTTATCGGCGGGAATTGAAATTACGTTCCAGCCGCATTTTTTCATGGCATCTGCCTGTTCGCGTACAGCCGGGTGTTCAATTGAACTTATGAGGATTGTCCCCTTTGAAGGCTTGTTTAATAATGAAAGAAGGGGAATCTGGTCGCTTTCTGTACCGCCGGAGGTAAAAAAAATGCTTTCCGGTTTTACACCAATTGCCTTGGCACTGCGGGATCTTGCTTCTTCGAGTAAAGCTCTGGCTTTTTTTCCTACTGCGTGTGTACTGGAAGGGTTTCCCCAGTTTTCGAGTGTAAGTTCAAGAGATTCGCGTAAAATATCTTCATCAGCTGGACTTGTAGCGGCCCAGTCAAAATAGTGTTCGGTATTATTCATTTTGTTTTCCGCCGTAAAACAGGTGTAATAATCTTCAGTTTATTTAAGTACAGAAAGGATTTCTTCATCCTCAGTTTCTTCGGTAATGATGTCGCACAAGCCTTTAGAAATTATGAGCCTGACTTTTTCTGACTGATTTTTCTTATCATTATGCATTGCGGTAAGAAGTCTTTCGCCAATTCCACCGCCTTTTACAATTGAAGGAACCGCATTTCTTTCCCAGCCGTATTTTTCAATCAAATCAAGAACCTCATCATGGAAGGCCTGAGTACAGTATTCCTTTTTGCGGGCAAGCTCAACCTCTCGGCCGATTCCCCAGGCAACTGCTTCTCCGTGAGTTATGATTCCAAGTCCTACAACAGATTCAAGAGCATGTGCAAAGGTGTGTCCAAGATTGAGTGTTGCACGAATATTCTGTTCTGTAAAATCCTTCTGAACAACAGCAGTTTTTGCGGCAACACAGCGTTTTATAATTTCATCAAGGATTTTACAGTCTCTGTCTTTAATCTGCTTGTAATTATCGCGGAAAAGAGCATACATATCTGAGTCAAAAAGGATTGCAGTTTTGAAAGCTTCTGCAAGTCCCGACATATACTGGTTTTCAGGAAGATACTGAATGAACTCCGGCCAGTAGTAAAGATTTGTGGCTGGGTAGAAGGTGCCTATCATATTTTTGTAATTGTCAAAATCGCAGCCTGTTTTTCCACCGATAGAAGCATCTACCATTGCGAGCAGGGTGGTTGGAACAAACTGAACGGAAATGCCCCTTTTATAAATTGAGGCGGCAAAAGCAGTAAGGTCGCAGATTACACCACCACCGATACCGACAAACAAATCGTGTCTTGAAAATCCGTAATCAATAGCTTTTTTAATAATATTAAGAACAGATTCAATTGTTTTATATGCTTCACCCGAACCGAGCACAAGAAGAACGTCGTTTCCGCAGACATCATCATCAAAACATGACGTAAAGTTCTGCATGCATTCAAGACTTGCAACTGTACCGTCTGTAATGAAGAGTCTTTTGCGTTCATTTTTGCCTGGAGTTAAAACAGGAACCAAATCCGGCTGTTTTGAAAAAAACTGGATTTTCGATTTAGCCGTTCCGCTGTGAATAGATGGATATGAAATATAAAACGTATTTTTTGACATCGGAAAGTATTCTAATACTTTTTGTCCATTTCGTTAAGTTCTTTGATGTTCTTTTCAAGACGATTTATTTCTCTTGTGAGCATTTTTTCGTAGTTTAATTCGCCGGTTTTAATGCGTTCGCGCTCATCTTCCCAATTCTGCAGCGAAGTGATGAAGAGGAAGTTGAATGAAGGTGCATCGGCTTTTTCGAACCAGACCTTTGTTTCCTGCCAGTAGTAAAGTCCGGCTTTGTAGCAGGAAAGGGCTTTTTCCATATTGCGCAGGTATTCATCTTTCCAGGGTGCATCATAGAAATAAATGCATTTTTTGTCGTAAGTGCGGCCGAGTCGCAGATGCTGTTCTATGAGCTTTAAGTTTAAGTGCATCTGGAAAAGGTAGCGGTATTTTTCCCATTCTTTTTCTGTTTTGATTTCGGCATTTGTAAAAAGCGGGTTGCAGAAGTCTGCCTGAACGGCTTTTTCGAGCCAGTAGATGTTTTCAATGCAGTCATCCGGGTACTGCTGGTAGTGAACGTGATAAAGCTTATAAAAATCTTCCTTATACTTGACCATATAGGCGTTTGCCTTTGTAAGAGGTACTGTAGAGAAGAAAAGTGATAATGATATAAGCAAAAATAGTTTTTTCACAATTTATTTATCGGAAATAAAAACGTTATTGTTATGATTATTTTAAAATAGCTTTTATTTCCTCAGTAATTTCTTCAATAGATCTGGCGGCATCAATGCGTATAACCTTCATTCCCTGAGATTTTTCGGGTTTTTCGTAGCTGCTTATAACCTCTTCGTAAAGAGCGGCAATTTTCTGCTGGAGGTCAAGCTTTTCGTAGATTTCTTTTTTTTCGTTGCGGGCATTTACACGGCCAAGCGAAATTGTCGGGTCAATCTTAAAATAAAAAAGGTATTCCGGGAGAGGAAAAGGCGAGTTTAAAAGCTCTGGAAGCTCCATTCCGCACGACTGAGCCTGATACGCAAGACTTGAAAAAAAATAACGGTCGCTTACAACAGTTTTTCCTTCGTTTATCATCTGGATTACGCCGTTTTTACCGTAAATATGCTCACAGCGGTCTGCTGCAAAAAGGTAAGCATTAGTTTTTTCATCAACATGAAAATCTCCGGCAAGCATCCGGCGTAAAAAAAGCCCGGTTTCGCCCTTTGTAGGTTCTGCCGTAGCAATATATTTTTGAGGATTACTTTCTACGAGTTTTTTAATCTGAGTGGAAGTTCCGGCACCATCAATGCCTTCGAATACGATAAAGTTTTTCAGCAACATAGATATAGTATACAGATTTTTGGGAAGAACGTCATTATAAGTTTTATTATAAGTGGTCAGTTTGGTGGAAGGTTTCTTCCTATTATGATATAATATTTAAGCTAAAATTGGGTGTATTGTACCCTCAGCAAAAGTGGTTTTAGCAGGATTTTATGAAGAAGATACCTGTTGCGGTGAAAATTAGTGTTCTCGTTTTTCTTGTCATCATCATTATGGCATTTGCATTTTCACGGCCAATTTATAACAGGATAAAAGAACGTGTAGACAAAGCTGCATTTCAGCTTACAGATAAAGTTACTGAGCTTACGGGCCTTACCCTTACTTATGATTCTTTTTCGCCGTCAATCCTTTCTTTTTTGAGCATAAAGGGCATAAAGCTGACGGATGAAAACGGTACGGTTATCCTTAGTATAAAAAATACAAGAATCAACTATAAACTGAACGAGCTTATAAAGGGCAATATGGAAACATTTATCCGCTCTGTGCTTGTAAGTGGTGTTGATGTTGATGTTGGCCAGATTATTGGTGTTGCAGAAAGGCTTTCGACTGCAAATCAAAATGATAAAAAAGCTGCACCGGAAATTGAAAAAATACTTTCTTATGTGCCGCAGGATGTTACGGTAAAAAATATATCGCTGAATTATTCCAACGAAAGCTTTGAGTCTTCTTTTGTTATAAAGGATGTTTCGCTGCTTAATTCTATGTGGGGCAACAGTCTTGAGTTCCAGATGGATTGTGCGGCAAATGCTTTTGTAAAGAAAAACAATGCCAGATATTCGGGTTCTGTTTACCTTACAGGTTCTGTTTCGGAAAGCTTTGACAAAGCGACTGTGTATTTAAATATTGCAGATTTTACTGACGGAAGCTTTAGAGTTGCAAAAACAAACCTTATGGCAACATATGCAGACAAAAATATTGAAGTTCATACAATCCAGTCGGTAAATCCTTTTTCTATAAAAGCCGCCTATAATCTGAACACTCAGAAGGCAACCGTTTCGCTTGATACCGAAAAGCTTAATCCTTTATCTGTAATTTCTATGTCTGGTAAATCGGAAATAACAAAAAAGCTTAAAGATATGCAGTTTACAACTTCTTCCCATGTGGAGCTTGATACAACGGTACTTGCAGAGCTTGCCGGGGGAAAAAAGGCTTCTGATTTTGTAAAGTATAAATCCAGCGGAAGCTTTAATGTGCCGTCATCACTTTTCCCGGGTGGGGCTGTAATCCGTTATTCTGTAAACGGTGATGATAAAAAGGTAAATGTTACAGGCTTGAGCGCAGAAGGTAAAAAAATCCTTGCAGACTGCGGACTTTCGTTTACTTTTAAGAACATGCAGCTTTCGGGCAGCGTGAATCTTTCTAAATATGTGCTGCCAAATGGTTCCGAGCTTTCTACAGAAGTTTTCTTTGATCCGCTTGCTAAAGGCTTTATGCTTTTTTCACCGCAGGTTTTCCTTGGAGAAAAATCTCTTACGGCTATACAGGCAAAGGTGCTTCCTCAAAAGGACTCTGTTGATTTTGAGCTGGAGCTTTCTGATTACTACAGTTATGATTCGGGTGGACAGTATGATTCTGGTGAACCTGGCGTAATTTCTCTCAGTGGAAGTTACCTTACAGCTTCTAAGTTTATTCAAAGCGGTATTTCAATGAACAGAATCTATGTGCGAAGTGTACTGGAGCTTGTTGGAGAAATGCTTGACCGTACTCAGAAGGAAAAGCTTGAAAAAGTGATGGAATACGTAACGCCTTATATGTTTACCGGCGACCTTTACGTTTCTACCAACTTTTCTTCTTTATCATACAATTTACCCTATCTGGTTCTTGCAAACACAAGTAAGGAAAATCAGTTGCTGTTTATTTCTGTAAATGGTAACGAGCAGAATATTTCGCTTGACCGTTTTGATTTGATTTTTGGAAAGATTGCGCTTAATGCAACTGCAGGCCTTGAGTTTATGCCGGGCGGTAAAAATATGACGTTCTATGTTGATACAACGGCGTCTTCCATACCGTACAGGTTCCAGGGAGCAATCAGCCCTGAAGCTATAAAGGTTGCCGGTGATTATGGAACTGATATTGAAATTGTATTCGGAAAAAATAAGGAGATGAGCGGTCATGCACTTATTGAAAACTTCCCGCTTGTTTACGAAAAAATATCGCTTATTCTTTCTACAAATACCTCGTTTGCGTATTCACCGCAGACAGGGCCGGAACTTCATATAGAACGTTTTGAAGCCGAAGAAACAGATGCTTCATCAGCCTATAACCCTAAGCTTGTTTTTTCGGGAAACGGTACCAAGTACGGAATGCAGCTTAATTCAATATCATACACAGACTTGTATTCTACATTGCAGGGGCAGGCCGACGTTACTGTAAATATAAATGACGGCCTGTTTGATTCTGTGGGATTAAATGCTTCCCTTAAGGATTCAGCCGGTTCCGGCGAAGGAATTGTATTTGACGGTATTGTTTCTAATCCTGACCAGCAGCAGCTTACAAAAGACAATTTTTTGAATGCGCTTTATATAAGTGCACTTACAGAAATTAATAATTTCAGCCTGAACCGATTTATGGCGGTAAAAAACAGCAACAACGAGGTTACGGCAACACTTTCGCTTTCGGGTACGCTGGAACACCCTTATGTGCTTGTTAATGTTGATAAGCTTTCGTTCCTGCTTGCAAATGAAATTGTTTACGCTGATGGTTCTGTCATGCTTGAAGACAATGAGCTTACAATTAATAACTTTGCTGTGAATCAGTCGGCTTGGAGTGTTAAGGATATTTCTGGAAATGTTTCCTTAAAGGAGTTTACCGGTGGAATGAAGGCTGTTTTTGAAACAAAGGGCAGCAAGAATGTTTCTGTTCCAATGGAGCTGCAGATTAAGGATTCGTATGTAGCTGACGGAAAAAAACTGCCGGATAATATGATGATTCAGCTGAGTTCAGCAGGAATGGGCGGTTCTCTGATTAAAAAATCTGCTCCTTTTGATATTACGGCCTTATATAGCTCTGATTTTGTTTCGTTTTATTCTTCTGATAATCTTGGGCTCACGGGGACTTACACTTTTTCTGACGGACTTTATGCAAACTTAAACACCGGCGATAAGTTCTCCTGCGGCATAACCGGTACATTTAAGGATCAGAATCTTGATATGTATTTTTCGGATATTGTGGTAAATCTTCCGGCTGTTATGGATTGTCTTGCAGTTGATGATTTTCTTACAATGTCTGAAGGTGTGCTTACCGGTAATCTTCTTATGACAGGTACTTATGACACGCCGGAGTTTGAAGGTTCCCTTATAATTGAAAAACCTGATTTTATGCTGCCAACGCTGTTTAAAGATTCAATTTCTACAGAACAGATTGTGCTTTATGCAAAGTCTAATGAGTTTGAGCTTGTAAACAGCCTTTATTCAATCGGGAAAAAACAGATATTCAGGCTGGGCAGTAAGGTGGCTATGAACAAATGGGTTTTAGACCAGCTTGATATTTCGCTGAATACGGTTAATAAAAGATATATGCCGCTCAGGTTTACAAGTCCTTTTGTTGATGTTTCCGGCGATGTTGCGTGTGACCTTAATGTTAATATGGAAGATTCTATTATTACGCTTACAGGCAGCATTTTTGGTGATAAACTTGATATTGAATCTGCACTTCAGAATATTTCAAAAGCAGAAATTGAACCGATGGACAGCTCCAAAGAGATTTATTTCAAAACCGACCTTGATTTGACTCTCGGAAACCATATTGTTCTTAATTTTGACCCGCTGTTAAGATGTATTTTTGTACCTAACACAAAACTCAAGATTGCCCTTGATTCTATTACGCAGAGTTATGTTGTTGATGGTAAACTCAGCCTTAAATCTGGTGATGTTGCATATTTGAATAGAAGCTTCTATATAAAAGAAGGAAGTATAAAGTTTAATCCGCAGGAAATTGCAAACCCTAAGGTAACTATTCGTGCAGAAACAAGGGAAAAGGATGCCAACAATCAGAATGTAAGGATTATTCTTACTGCCGAAAATCAGGATTTGCTTGATTTTAAGCCGAGGTTTACTTCTGTTCCGGCAAAGTCTGAAAACGAGATTATGGCACTTATTGGTCAGGTTGTAATTGCAGATTTAAATGAAATTGAAAAGGGTAGTGATGTTATTCCTGTAATTCTTTCTACTGCGGGAGATTATGCCCTTCAGTCGTTTGCAACCCGCCAGATAGAAAACAAGTTGCGTGAGTCCTTGAATTTTGATATATTTTCAATACGAACTAATATTCTTCAGAATACAATGAGTTATGTAAAGAATAATCAGAACAACAATCAGCAAATCTGGTTGGGTAACTTTTTCGATAACTCGACTGTTTATATTGGTAAGTACCTGAGCAGTGCTATATATGTGGATGCAATGCTGAACCTTTCTGTAGGTGAAAACATTGCAAACTTTACAGATGCAAATGAAAAAGGCTTTGTGCTGCAGCCAGAAATAGGCTTTGAATTTGAAGTTCCATTTTCGAATGTTAACTGGCGTTATATTCAAGATATGGATGCAAGTTTTAGAGTTGGAATGGCTATGGATGCAACCTTTAAAGATAATAAATTTAATAATTATCTGTTTAACCCATCTTTCACAATGTCACTTCTCTGGAGATTTTAGTTCAAAAAGATATTTATGGAGTTGTATATGGACAGACGGTTTTTTTCCGTTTTTCTTCTTTTATTTCTGGCAATAATCCCCCTTTCAGCTCAAGAAGATGAAGGTGACTGGTTCTGGAATCAGCCGATTACA
>JAEEGI010020013.1_pt1 | contig 13441 bp, 9 predicted proteins | sample 8958751 | NCBI WGS metagenome assembly JAEEGI01 (sample SAMN16246545, study PRJNA631951) | gut metagenome | biome: gut microbiome; feature: rumen; material: KS-attached | host: Bos | place: Iran: Karaj | collected 2018-10
CACCACGCCCTCGCAGACGCCGAAGCATGTGACCACATCGCCTTTCAAATCTTGTAATACTCTTTTTTTACCCAAATAATCAATTTTTAATTTGTACAACTCGAAAATTGTTTTTATCTTTGCTGAAAGAAAGATTTGAAAAGCAATGATTAGGTACTCATTAGCAATAGCAAGTAAGGTAAGGCGCAGGATGAGCGAGTTGGGGTGGACGCAGAAACAGCTTGCTGAAGCGCTTAACTGTACGCAGCAGCACGTCTCTGTCCTGTTGAACGGCAGGGTTAATATGACATTGGAAACACTGTCAAAACTGGAAGATGCACTGGATTTCTGCTTAATAGGGGGAGACCTCTCTAATCCAGGGATTTCCGAAGGACGGCTTCGTCAAGATAACTCTTTAGAAATAGGCTTGTACGGTAATCGTTTTACTTTTCATAGTGCTGATATTTTTGACTGGTTGCGAAGTATATGTTTGCTTAGGAATGCAGATTTTTCAAGCGGTGTTTTGGTGTTGGATTTCAATAGTATTCTGCGCTATGCCCTGCAACCGGATAATATCGCCACCCTGGCTTGCCTGATTGAAGAAATAAGCAGGAAGGGAATTAAAATTGAAATTGATGTGAAGTCACCGGCCGGTGACTCTCTGTTGAAGGATTATCGTATTGGCGAGTACTGGGATTTGGGGGTGAATTATACTCCTGCTTCAGATGAGCATATCCTGAATCTTTGGAGAATAGATAAGAATGAAATTGAACTGCACAGCAGAAGAATTGCTGGCTATCTTGCGCAGAGATTCTTTCAGAACAAGGACTTGTCTGCTGTGAGTTTGTCTCTTTCAGAATCATTCTTCAATGTATTTGACCACGCAAATGCTGATGGAAATGCATTCTGTATGTTGTCACTCAACATAACGACAGGAGTTCTTCGCGTTGCCGTATGCGATTTCGGCATTGGTATACCACAGTCGGTCAGGCATTATCTTGGGAATGATATTTCAGACAAAAATGCCCTATGCAAGGCTATTGAAACGGGTTTTTCCGTCCAATCCAATTCTCACAACGCCGGCCTGGGATTATCAAATATCAAAAACGCTTGTTCAGAGTATGATACTTTCCGGATAATCAGTAACCGTGCGGAAATGATTATTACCGGAAAAGAGATGCAATTGTCCTCTATGGATTATAACTTCAAAGGCACATTGCTTTCTTATGAGTTGACACTGGCCAAATATGATGATGCAGAAAGAGATGTAATAGAATGGTAACAATGACCACAGTTGAAGTCCTTCCCATTATGCAGGGCCGGAGCTATCCGGACGCTGGAGATGCCCTTTATCAAGCCATCGCGCCACTGCTTGATGATACCGAAGAGAAGATTACTCTAGATATGTCCGGAGTTCAAGGAATCCCATCTATGTTTCTAACAATGAGTATAGGCAGGATTATCCGTGAAAGAGGTGCAGATTATTTAAAGCAAAAAGTTAAGTTCATAAATGTCCTGTCAGGCGATGCCAACAGAATCCGTTCCTATGTGGAAGAGTTCAGCGTGCTTATCAACGCAGGTGTCATTTGATTCAAAAAAAATCGCTATCTTGGCGCTATGACTGCGAATGAGGTTCTCCAAACCTACTGGGGGTACGGGAGTTTCCGGCCCCTGCAGGAAGAAATCATAAACCAGGCCCTGGAGGGGCGGGATGTGCTGGCCGTGCTGCCCACGGGCGGCGGGAAGAGCGTGTGCTTCCAGGTGCCGGGCATCATGATGGAGGGAATAGCCCTGGTGGTGACGCCCCTCATCGCCCTGATGAAGGACCAGGTGCAAAATCTCAAGGAGCGCGGGGTGAGGGCCATCGCCATACATTCCGGGATGAGCCCTCGCGAAGTGGACCTTGCCCTGAACAACGCCGCATACGGGGACTACAAGTTCCTGTACCTCTCCCCGGAGCGCCTCAAGACCAGGGTTTTCCATGCGTATCTCAGCGTCCTGAACATATCCATGATAGTGGTGGATGAGGCCCACTGTATAAGCCAATGGGGCTACGATTTCCGCCCGTCGTACCTAGACATCGGCCTTATAAGAAAACGGGTGGACGCCCCCGTGATGGCCCTCACTGCCACGGCAACTCCGCTTGTGTGCGACGATATAATGGAGCGCCTGGAATTCCGGGAGAGGAACATCATCAAGGGCGGGTTCGAGCGCCCCAACCTCAGTTACATCGTGCGGGAAGCGCAGGACAAAGTGGGCCAGATCCTGGCGGTGTGTAACGGTGTCGATGGCAGCGGCATCGTGTACGTGCGAAGCCGCTCCGGGGCGGAGGAATTGTCGGCCCAACTGAGGCAGGCGGGGGTGAGCGCGTCGTTCTACCACGCCGGGATGGGCGCAATGCTCAGGGCCCAGCGCCAGGAGCAGTGGAAATCCGGCAGCATCCGGGTAATGGTTTGTACCAACGCCTTCGGAATGGGAATAGACAAGGCCGATGTCCGCTTCGTAATTCATGCGGATATCCCCGAGAGCCCGGAAGCCTATTTCCAGGAATCGGGGCGTGCCGGCCGGGACGGGCAGCACTCATGGGCGGTGCTGCTGTGGAACAGCACCGATATCCGCAGGCTGAGGCAGATCCAGGAGGCGTCGTTCCCCACGCTGGAGTATCTGGAAGACATTTATCACAAGGTTCACATATATGCCGATATCCCGTACGAGCAAGGCATCGGCAGGGAAATCCGCATAGACATTCCGGAGTTCTGCAAGCGCTTCAAACTGCAGCAGGCGCCGGTGTACTACGCCATCAAATACCTTGAACGGGAAGGCCACTGGGCCTTTGCGGAAGACACGGACCTGGATACCCGCGTTATGATTAGCGTGGCCCGCGAAGCCCTGTACAGCGTGGACCTTCCGGATCCCCGCATGCCCGGCCTCCTTGAAGCCCTCATGCGCACATACACGGGGCTCTTCTCCTACGCGGTTCCCATCGACGAGGGCTTTATCGCCGCCAAATGCGGCCTGTCCATCTCCGAATTGCGGCAGCTTTTGTACGGTTTAAGCGTAAACCACGTTATCCGCTACATTCCCACGGTTCATGCGAATGTAATATACGTCCTGCACGACCGCCTGTATCCCGGCAATGTCCAGCTGAGCCCCCAGCGCTACGAACTCCTGAAAAGCACCTTCGGCAGCCGCGTGGACACCATGATAGAATACGTGCAGGAGACCTCTGAATGCCGCACCCGCTTCCTTCTGCGCTACTTCGGCGAAGAAAAACCCGACGATTGCGGCCGCTGCGACCTCTGCCGCGAGAACCGCTCCCCGGACCGTCTCAAGGCACGTCTTCGTGAAATCATTGACGGGCTCGTTTCCGGGTCTGCCTCCGGGACTCAAGACCACCCCGGCTCATACACTCTGCAGGGCATCCGCACTGCCCTGGGCCCCGCCGCCCCCAAAGACTGGCCCGCCGTTCTCCGCGTAATGATAGACGACGGCGACGTCCCTCCGCCCTCAGATTTCTAGCCTTCGATAACGAGTCCGTCGTGGGCGGGTTGGACGATGGAGCCGATGCCGCGCTGAAGGCACATTTCCCGCAACTGTGCACAGAACTGCTCGTGGCGGGGGAAGGCATGGCTGAGGTGGGTGAGCCAGGTGTAGCGGGCGCCTATACGGCCCGCGAGCTCAAGCGCTTCGTCCAGTGAGAAGTGGGAGTGGTGCTTTTTGTAGCCCACGGTGTTAAGGGTAACGTGCTCCAGGCCCTGCAGCTTAACCAACTCACCATCCGGCAGTGAACTCATGTCGGTGATATATGCGATGCGTCCGAAACGGAAGCCAAGGACGGGCATGTCGTCGTGGTAGCCGCGGATGGGGATGATGTTGGGCTGCTCGCGCGATGCCTCGCGCACCGCATTGTCCGATGGGACCAGGGAGCCATCGGCCTGTCTGTAAAAATAGCCTACGTCGTGCACCCATTCCAGGTCGCCGGTGTTTTCCAGCGAATCCACCCGGAAGGGACGCTCGTCGATAAGATGCACGTGCCACTCCGGCGCTCCGGGGTACTTGTGCTCCGCAAAGGCATAGGAGTATTCCACCTGCAGAGACTTCAGCACCCGGGGCTCGCAGTAAATCTCCACCGCCTTCCTATCTATATAATTAAAGGAGCGTACGTCGTCCAGACCTCCGGTGTGGTCTTTATGGTTGTGGGTGAGAAGAATCGCGTCCAGATGCGTTACGCCCTGGGCGAGCATCTGGGAGCGGAAATCCGGGCCGGCATCGACAAGGATCTTCAGCCCCTCGTATTCGATGTAGGCCGATGCGCGCAGCCGCTTATCCCGGAGGTCCGTGCTCCGGCAGACGGGGCACTGGCATGCGATGATGGGCACGCCCTGCGACGTCCCCGTGCCAAGGAATGTGAGCTTCGTCGTCATAGCACAACCTCCTCCAGCGTATTCACCCTGGATGCGTCCCAGGGCCTTTCCACCCTTATGTAATTGCCGGTGTATCCTCCCATCATCCCGTCTTTTCGTGCCGATTCCCACAGCACCTCCGCCCGCTGTCCCTTGCAGCTTTGCACGAATTCCTCGTGCAGCTGCGCGCACAGCGTTTCCAGCGCATCGACCCTCTCCTTTTTCACGCTCTCCGGCACCTGGTCCGGCCATTCGGCGGCCCTTGTGCCGGGGCGTTGGGAGTAGGGGAATACGTGGATGAACGCGGGTTTCACTACGTCCCGGAGGAATGCAAAGGTTTCCTGGAAGAGTTCTTCCGTCTCCCCGGGCAGGCCCACAATCACGTCTATCCCGAAGAAGACATGCGGGCCCATTTTGGAGCGGATGTAGTTGATGCGCGATGCGAACAGCGCAGTGTCGTAACGGCGGCCCACTTTCTTCAAAAGCGTGTCGCTTCCGCTCTGGAGCGGTATATGGAAATGGGGCTGGAACTTGGTGCCGGAAGCGATCCAGTCCACGATTTCTTCCGTGATGAGGTTTGGCTCGATGGAGGAGATCCTGTAGCGGTCTATGCCGGAAACATCGTTCAGGGCCTTGAGCAAATCCAGGAACGACTCCGTGGTTCCGCGCCCGAAATCTCCGGTATTCACGCCCGTGAGCACCACCTCGCGAATCCCTTGCGACGCTATTTCCCGCGCATTGCGCACGCACTCGCATACAGGTAAACTGCGGCTGCGACCCCTCGCGAACGGCACAGTGCAATAAGCGCAGAAATTATCGCACCCATCCTGCACCTTCAGGAAACTGCGTGTCCGCTCTCCAGTGGAATACGCCCCGAATACTTTTTCGAAGGCGTTGTCGGGAGACCTTTGATGTCCGGGGACGTGTCCACCCCCGGCATATATACTGGGGCTCGGCCCCAAACCCCCGACGGCCTCAAGTCCTTTCCAACTTTTGCAGGCAAAAGTCACGGAGCGGCCGGGGCGACTGATGTCGCCTTGACTACGCACGGAATGGAGTTCCCCGGACATCAAAGAGTCTCCCGAAGCCAAGAAAAAGTTTTCATCCTTAGCTAAGTCAATAATCTTTGATTTCTCATTGGCGCCGTAGACGTGCCAGACGCCGGGCATGGATTCGAGGTCGGAGCGGCGGAGCTGGGCGTAGCAGCCGGTGACGAGGATGCGGGCGTCGGGGGAGAGGGAGTGGGCGCGGCGGATGAGGTTGCGGGATTTTTTCTCCGCGACGGCGGTTACCGCGCAGGTGTTCACCAGGTATACGTCGGCCTTCTGCGTCCACGGCACCACTTCCCAGCCGGCCGCTTCGAAACCGCGGCGGTAGGTGGAGGTCTCGGCGTAGTTCAGTTTGCAGCCGAGGGTTGTGAACGCAATCTTGTGGCTCATGCAAGGAATATGAATACGCACGGACGTTTGCCCAGCACGGGGAGCTGCTTTTTCCATTGAGCAGCGGTGCGGGTTTGGATGAATTCGTCCGGGCAGGTTATGTTAAGGGCAACGCAAAGCCTGGTGCGGGGATCCAGCGTCGAGACCAGATCTGCCAGGAGGGAATCGTTGCGATAGGGGGTTTCTATGAGAATCTGCGTCTGGTTCTCCGAGAGGGAGCGCTTCTCGAGCCGGCGGATTGCAGCTTTGCGCTCGTCTGTTTTCGCGGGGATATAGCCGGCGAAGGCGAAACTCTGGCCGTTGAGGCCTGAGGCCATGAGCGCGAGCATCAGCGAGGAAGGCCCCGTGAGCGGAACCACCTTGATTCCGTGCCGATGGCATAGCGCCACCAGCGCCGCGCCCGGGTCTGCCACTGCGGGCAGCCCAGCCTCCGAGATGAGCCCCACGTTGCGCCCGCCGTCGAACAGGCCGGAGAGCGCCTCCACCTCCTGAGGCTGCGTGTGCTCGTTTAGCGTGTGGAACTCCAGCTCCTGGATGTGCCCCTTCAGGCCGGCTGCGGAAAGGAATCTCCGTGCCGTTCGCACCTCTTCCACAACGAAGCACTTCAGCGACGGCAAAACCGCCAGCACCCCGGCCGGCAGCACCGCTTCCACCGGGCCTTCACCAAGTGGGGAGGGAATCAAATATAAACATCCTTTATCCATATCATTTCAAAGGAATGGCGTGGCCGGTGGTGTCTATGCGGACGCTGTGGCTGGAGGTGTCCTGCTGCTCTTCGAGCTGGCGTTCGCGGAGCTGTTCGCGGGTGGAGAACAGGTCGCGGAGGAACTGCCCAAAGGTGCGGAACTCACGCTGGTAGGTGATACCGGCGCCGTTTCGCTGGCTGTTGTCCAGGTAGTTCGTGTAGGCATCGGCCGAATGCGAGAAGAGCTTCGCGCGTAGCGAGCCGTCCTTGTTTATCTTGATTTCAACGTCCAGGTCTCCCGTGACATCGCCGTACGCCGCGCCGGTTCCGGTGCCGCGGCGGCTGCCTATGGTGCCGTTCACGATAACGCGGTTGTTGAACAGCTGCGTGGACAGAGCGACGTCCAAAAGGTCGTTGCCCCGCTCGTTAGGCTGGTAGTTCAGGCCAAGGTCCAAAGGTATTTCCAGCTTCTGCAAGATGTTGTTCAGCTGCCCGGACATTATACTGGTCATGTTGGAGAACAGCATGGAGGAGCCTCCCGTGGTGATTCCGGATTCTTCCGAGGGCAGGAAGGTGTTCGCGATCAGGAGGTACAGGAACTGCTTCTGCACCTTGTCCGGGGTGTTCAGCGCCGCCTGCACCATCGCCTGAGTGGTGGGATCAAGATCCGGTACGTCGATGCTGAGGTCGATCTTGGGATTCCTCAGTTTTTCGGTGATGTGGATTCCGCAGTTCACGGTTCGGCGCGTGCTGGTACTGTCGGCAAGGAGGTTACTGAGCGTTGTCTTGGTGCTGTAGAGGCCGTTGATGTTCAGGTCGGAATTCATGATGTCGCCGTTGAAGCGGATAGTGGACCCGTCTTCCAGGGCGAAATCGCGGCTCACAAGGTTCATCGCCGAGAAGTGGAAATTGCCGCTGCTCAGCGTATAATCTCCGTTAATGAGGAATGCCCCGTCGGAAGAACGGGATTCTATGTCGATGATGCCGCTGCCAACACCGGTGAGGGTATTCTCGCCGATGTCGATCCATGCCTCCACGTCCGGCGTTGCGCGGGCGCGAAGTTTCACCGTGAGTTCGCTCTTGCCGCTCTTGGGGGAGGCGCTGCTTTCCTCCATGATGTCGTTGTCGTCGTAGTCCAGGTCGTCATCGTCCCCGGAGGTGAAGGTGAGAAGACTGCCTGCTTTGTCAGACGAGGAATTGCTGAGCGGAATATGCAGGTTGCCGTTTCCAGTGGTGGTGCCGTCGATGTCCAGCAGAATGTCGCTGAGAGGGCCGGTGATATCCACCTTTCCGGTTGCCGATATGTCTCCGAAGAATGAATCGTTCTGGCCCGCCTTTATACCAAGGGCCTTGATGCGGTTGAGCTTGAGGTGGGTGTCCAGACGCACGTTCTTGAACCCGCCGAACAGGATGCCGCCGCCGATGGTGCCGGTGCCGCTGCCGGAGTCCTTCACGCTCAAATCCTCGAACATGAGGCCTTCGTCGGTAACGGATACGGGGCCTTCAACTTTATACGGGACATTTGTGAACGCCACTGTCATGCGGCCTTTCTCCAAATAGGTATTCTTGCTCTTGAGATGGATGTCGTCCAGGGTGCCGGATGCCTGGATCTTGCCGGACAGGTCTCCCGCGAACTCGCTGAAGACGCTCTCCAGCACGGGGGCGAAGAACGAGAGGTTGAACTTGCTCAGGTTCAGATTCGCCAGGAGCTCTTTGGAGGAGGGGACGTAGTTGCCATCGGCCTCTATGCTGCTCATCCCGTCCAGGTTGTTGTAAAGGTTCACGTCGAAGCGCTTGTGGGCGCTGTTCCAGGCGCTGGAGAGGTGGATGTCGCCGGCCCTGTTCCCGGCAATCATGGCATCCTCCGCGGTGAGAAGCGCGGTGAGGCCGGCGAAGCCCTCCTTGCCGGAGAGAACCTTTGCCGTACCCGAAGCCCTTCCGTCCAGGGCAAGTTTCCCGTTCATCAGGAAGTGGTTGAGAAGGGAAACGTCGAAGCGGTTCAGGCTCACCTGGAGGGTATCGCTGTGGGCCGATGAATACCCGCCGTCCACGTTGATGGTCTGGAGCTGGCTGATGGCGTTAAGCTTTCGCACCTTGACTCCATCGGCCCCATAGGTGATGAGGTCTGAGGTGATGCGCCAGTCTTCGCCCTTGAAACTGAAAACCGAAGGCAGGACGGTGGCGCTGATCACGGTGCCTTCTTGTTCGTCCTTGGTAACGTTGCCGGTCATCACAACTTCGCCGCGGGTATCCGAGCCCTGCGCGCCGGCGAAGGTGTAATTCATGTATACGTTGTTGTCCTTTGCCTGGAGCTTGCAGTTGTTGGCCCGGAGGTCGATGCCGCCGAGCTTCAGCTGCGATGCCTTGATGGAGCCGCTGAGGCCGCCGGACATGTTGTCCACGTCCACGACCAGATTGCGGATGGTGTTGGAGCCGAAACTGATCCTGCCGGAACGGGCCAGGCAGTACAGCTGCCCCTCGCGGGTGGTCTTGAGCTTGACTGATGTGCCGTCTGCGATGCTCACTCCGGGGGCGAGGAATTCCGTGATGACGGAGGCGTCGCGAACGTTGAAGTTCAGTTCGTAGTCTCCGGCGCTGAGGCTGGTGGCCCCGCGGTCTGCCACGGCGGAGAGTTCCTTTCGCACCGTCTGCTCCTGGATGTCCTCGATGAACTTGAGGATGGATTCGCTGCCCATGTAGTTGCCGTTGGCGAAGCCGGAGGTGAAGTTGAAACGGTGTTTCTGCTGGTCTACGTTATTATAGGCCGATATATTCACGTTCCCAAGGTTGTGCCAGCCGGTTTTGTCGAAGATGTTGAATTTCACAAGGGAAATCTCACCCAGAAGGTCCTTGGACGAGGTTTGGGTGATGTTGGCGTGGATTTCTCCCTTCATCGCAGAGTCTTCACGCTTGTCGATACCCAGGGCATGGAGATCCGCCTTCGCGAGATACAGATCCGCCTTGTACACGGTGTTGCCGGTGCGTTCGCTGGACGACAGGCCGCCGTTCATGAACATCTTCAGGTTGGGATCCGAGCTCACCAGGTTGCAGTCCATCGACTTGCCGTCGTAGGTGCCGGTGAGTTTTATGTCGGAGTAGTTGTAGTCCAGGATGTGGAGGCGGGAGGCCTGCACCTTGAAGTCTGCCGTGAGGGGATTGCCCAGCGTGGCGTTCACATCGGCCTTGGCGGTGAGACCGTGGATGGCATCCGCCCCGACGATCCTGCCGATGTCGAGGTTGTCCGTATCCAGGGTGCCGGCGATTCCGATGGGGGCTCTCTGGTCCAGGACGTCGGTTATCTTGAGATCGGCCGATGCCTTGCCCGCCTGGCACGTGGCATCGCCCTTTATGGCCATGTTGTCCAGCGGGCCGTACACGCTTCCGTTGAAGCGGAAGGTTTCTTTCTGGGCGATTTTGCCAAGGTTAAGGCGCACTCCCGGGGCCCAGGTCTGGATGAATTTCTCCAGGCCTGTCATGTTGAAGCTGAGGCCTTTGATATCATAGTCCAGCACGCTGCGGTTGATGTCCGGGAGGCCCGTCATGCCGCCGTTGATAATGCCGGAGGTGTTGCTGTTAAGTTCGTGGAAGTCGATATCGGAGACTTTGAAATTGTCTACGGTGCCGTCGAAGCGGCCTTTGAGATCCGAACGGAAGGTGAGCCTTTCCATGTTGGGCCCGAAGTGGCTCACGGTGGACATGGCGAAGACGGACGGGGCTGCGATATCGGCCTGAATCCTTATGCTGTGGATGAAATCGCTGTAGTCCTTGATCTTTCCCAGGAAACGGAGGTAGTTGAGGTGGAGGTCCGATTCGCCGTCCTGGAGCACCAGATTGTCGATGAGCGCCGCTTCCTTTCCCACTTTCACTTTGGCCGATGCGTTCTTTAGCCAGAACCCGGACTTCTCTTTCATGTCCAGGTGCTTTACTTCGGCCTTCACGTACCCGCCCTTGACGTCCAGGTTGCGGACGCTGATGTTGGCGATGAGGTCCAGGTCGTTGAAGTTGATGTGGCTTCCCGTGGAGCGCTTGAATGTGCCGTCATTCATCAGCTTCATGGTGTAGCGGAAGTTCTCGATTTCCACTTTGCGGGCGTGGAGGAGGTTGCCCCAGTCGTTGTTGCTCTTGCCGCTACTCTTGATGCGGAAGACTCTTTCTATGTTGGTGGTGCTCTTTTTGCCATCGGCCCCGGGTTCGGTGACGAGGTTGAACTCACCGTCTTTGATGAGCGTCTTGTCCAGATAGAAGGCGTCGCCGTGGAAGAGGCCTCCGATTGAGAACTTTGCGGAGAGGAAGCCGATCTTCGCGAGAGTATCCGCCCCGCTGCCGGGGAGGGGACTGTTGTCCAGCAGTACCACGTTCCGGAGGACCACTGCGTCGAAGGGCTTCACGGAGAGTTCCTCGAACTCGAATGTGCCGTCGAACTTGTCCTGGAAGCGTTCCAGGGCCTTTCTGGCAAGCGCGCCCTGCACTTTCGGATGCTGGATGGCAACCACTGCGCCGAGGACAATCAGGAGTATGATGCCCAGTACAATTGCCGTTATGCGCAGCGCTTTCTTCACTTCCAATCTTGTATAATCCTACAAAAATAAGCAAATTTTGCGTATATTTGCCGTGCAAATATAAAATTTTGGGGGAATTAGATAATTTATGGCAGAAATTATTCTGGGGATAGAGTCGTCGTGCGACGATACGTCGGCAGCCGTGCTTCGGGACGGGGTGCTGGCCTCCAATGTGACTGCGTCGCAGCAGGTGCACAAGGATTATGGCGGAGTGGTGCCGGAATTGGCCTCACGGGCGCATGAACTCAATATCGTGCCCGTTGTGTCGAGGGCTTTGGAGGTGGCCGGGGTGAAGGCCTCGGAGATATCGGCCATAGCTTTTACGCGCGGTCCGGGGCTGCTGGGGTCGCTGCTGGTGGGAACCTCGTTCGCAAAGGCGCTGTCGCTGTCGCTGGACGTGCCCATGGTGATGGTGAATCATCTTCAGGGGCATATTCTGGCGAATTTTATCCGCGAGCCCGGTGCCGAGGTGCGTGAGCCTGCTTTTCCTTATTTGTGCCTGCTGGTTTCCGGCGGCAATTCCCAGATTGTGCGCGTGAACAGTCCGCTCAGCTACGACATCCTGGGCCAGACCATTGACGATGCGGTGGGGGAGGCGTTCGACAAGTGCTCAAAAATGCTGGGGCTGGGTTATCCCGGAGGCCCGGTGATAGACAAATTGGCTGCTCAGGGGGATCCCTCGCGGTTCACCTTTGCCAAACCCAACGTTCCCGGGCTGGACTACAGCTTCAGCGGGGTGAAAACGTCACTGCTGTATTTCGTGGCGGACCGGATGAAGGAGGATCCTTCGTTTTTGGAGAACAATAAGGAGGATCTGTGCGCTTCGTTCCAGAAGACGCTCATCGATATTCTGATGAACAAACTCGTCAAGGCGGCACGCCAGACTCGAATCCGCGAGATCACCATCGGCGGGGGAGTGGCGGCAAACAGCGGCCTTCGTTCCCGCATTCTGGAAGAAGGCGCCCGCCGCGGCTGGAAAACCTATCTCCCTCAGCTCCGCTACACCACGGACAATGCCGCAATGATCGCGGTGGCCGGTGCCTTCCAGTTCCGCGCCGGCGTTCGCACCCCCCTCGACGTGGCCCCCGTCTCCCGCATGGCGGATTTCTAGTTAAAGGAGTTCCTCCAGGGCGGCCCGGTGAAGGCCGGGAATGATGATGTGGTGATTGCCGATGGGATCAGTGAGGAAGTAGCGCGCATCGGCCGGGCTCAACTGAAGCACCACCTGTGTTCGGCAGAGATTATCTTCGTATTGATTATTAAGCAGTTCGCCCTCCGCGATGAAGTGGCGGGAAAGATCGCCCGACACCTTGAACACGGTAATGGGGCCTTCTGGAAGTTCGCCGTGAATGCCTACGCCGATGCCGGATTCGAAATGAGTATCGTACTGCCAGTTTTTCACTATATTGAACGGAACCGTGCAATGGGCGAACAGAACACGCCCTGTTTCCGCGTCGATTTGCGCCGGGTTGGCCTGGAAGCCAGTGGTGCCGGTGAGGGCCTGGGCGATAATCATGGAGAGCAGTGCGGGAACGTCGCCTTCGCAGGCGGCGGGAATGCCGTCGGCATTGAAGGACGCGAGTGCCAGGCAGCCGGTATTGCCCACTTCCGTGAGAAGGTCGAAACACCTGAGTGTGAATGCTCCAAGGCCATGCTTCTCAACAAGAACTTTAAGTGCGTTATACACCTGTACCGCACCCGGATAAGCCTTGCGGACACGCTCCGCCATGGGCTCTTCCGCGGGTGCTTGGCTGCCCTGTGCCTTCTCGATTTCCTGCAGGAGTTCCTCCATCGGCACTTCCGTCAATCGCAGTCCCAGCTTGTCCAGAATTGCGGTAGGGCTGGCCTTGCTGGCGATGAGCCAGTCCGACGGCTGGCCGATGACGCCGATGCGCAGATCCTTCATATACTCCCGTGCGGCGATGGCCTTGGAGATGGCCGATATCCTCCCGCGCAGATACTCCGGGCTACCGTGCAAAACCTCGCCCTTGAGCCCCTGCTGCTTAAGATAGGAGAGAATCTCAAGCGATGCCGCCAGCGAATTGCTCTTGCCGGATGTGAGCAGGTAATAACGCTCCGTTCCGCGAGCGAGCATCTCCGGCAGAAGCTGACGGAAAATGCCCTCCGCTCCGCCCGTGCGTACATATATCAAGCTTAAGGCGTGCGTGCCCCAATCGGCAAAATCGCTTCCGCGGAAAACATAATCCCCTGCGGGAAACACGCTCTGAAGGAACTCGTCTGAAAGGCGCCCCACGGAAACCTGGTCGTGCAGGGCGGAAGTTATAGTGTATACTGCGATCATAATCAAAAAAAGGGAAAGCTACTTACATCGCACCGCTACAACCTCCTACCCTTGCTGCATTCCTGCCCTGGGGG
>JAEEGI010020017.1_pt1 | contig 13439 bp, 11 predicted proteins | sample 8958751 | NCBI WGS metagenome assembly JAEEGI01 (sample SAMN16246545, study PRJNA631951) | gut metagenome | biome: gut microbiome; feature: rumen; material: KS-attached | host: Bos | place: Iran: Karaj | collected 2018-10
AACTAGAAAATTCGCCAGTACACCAACTTTATTTTGTCAGATTGCTCAGCCAGATAGTGATTACATTATTGTTCCAAAAACATCATCTGGAAAAAGAAGGTATTTGCCAATTGGTTTTATGGATAAAAATACAATAGCTAGTGATTTGGTATTCCTAATACCAGATGCAACGTTATATGAATTTTCTATATTAAGTTCAAATGTGCATATGGCATGGATGAGAACAGTATGTGGTAGATTAAAAAGTGATTATAGATATTCAAAAGATATTGTATATAATGATTTTCCTTGGCCTAAAGTAAATGATGATGTTAAAGCAAAATTAGTATATTGTGGGCAACAAATATTGGAAGCAAGAAAAAAATATCCAAATGCAACTTTAGGTGATCTTTATGGTGAGAAGATGTATTTATATCCTGAATTAATGAAAGCTCATCAAATGAACGATAAAGTTGTTATGGAGGCATATGGCTTTAATTGGAGAAAGATGACTGAATCTGATTGTGTTGCTAAATTAATGGAGATGTATCAAGAATTGGTTAATAAAGAGGATAAATAAGATATAAATTTTTATAAACTAGTTTAAATTATATCTACCCATTTACCTACCCAAATATAGTAAATAGGTATAAATTTATATAAATATGTATAAATAAAAAAGTCTTAAAAATAAGACTTTGGTATCAATTTAAACTTATAAAAATGAAATTTTATTTACCCCCTGAAGAGGCTAGTCGTGAGACTAGTCTCGCTTTTTTTTTAATTTTTATGTTATAATAAATATACAATTTACATTATCAAGAGCAAGGGAGAGAATTGGCTCAATGATCTTGCACCAACCTATTAAGTTAGGTGGTAAAACCAACAAAGCATAGCTTTGAATGATAAATACGGATTCACTCTATACTATTCGTATGGAGTTTTTCTTTTCTTGATAGTGTTTATTGAGAGGAGGAAATGTTATGGAAAAAGGAAGGGAATTGTTGAATAGGTTTTATAGACATTACCACAAAAATCAAAGAGAAGGGGGGTTATATTTAGCTAGTTTATCTGATGAAGAATTTAAAAGTATACTAAAATTACCAATTGGAATGCCAAGATCATATCTATCTCAAATGAGGAATAGTTTTAATCCTAATAAATTACATAAATATATAATTCATATTCCCCATGCATCATTAGATATACCAGATAGTTTTAAGAAACAATTAAAAATTAGCTATGACAAGTTTATGGAGGAGAATATATTTATAAGTGATTATAGGATTGATGAATTTATTCCAAAAAAATTCTCTAATATAGTCAAATTTAATTATTCTAGGATGTATTGTGATGTAGAGAGATATTTAGATGATGAAAAAGAAGAAATGAGTAAATATGGTATGGGGGTTTTATATACAAAAGATTCTAATGGAAAAGAATTTGTAAAAGGAAAAAGAAAAGGAAAATTAGAATTAGAATTATATAAAGAACATCATAGTAGATTAGATAATATGGTTGAAGATGTTATAAATAAATGTGATGAGTGTTTTATAATCGATCTTCATAGCTTCTCGGATGAGTTTGTTTATAAAATGTTTAATAAAAAAAATAATCCAGATATATGTATTGGAATTAATAAAAGTAATTATGATATTGATTTATTAGAAAAAACAATTAATCATTTTAGTAGTTTCGGATATTCTGTAATGATTAATTATCCTTATAGTGGAAGTATTATATCTAATAAATATCCTAAGGTAAAATCTATAATGATAGAAGTTAATAAGAGAGTTTATTCTGATGATTTTTATAAATGCATGATGAAATATTATGATATGTTACAATAGTTTGATAGATTTAATATAAAAATGTAATTAGAAAAACATTCTCAAAATAGACAAGCAAAATAAAAAGTAAACTACCTATTTTTGTTTACTTTTTATATTGTTTTTATTATTTGAATTAACTAAGTCTAATTGTTTATATTTAGTATTTAATAATTCACGAATTCCAGGTATTATATTATCTATCTTAGTCATTAAACTATTAACTATAAAATGATTTTTAATTTGATTTTCAATATAATCACTAGTAGGTTCATCTATTTCTTCTCTTTGAAGACTTCCTGTAATTTGAGCCCCTTTATCATTATAATTTCTAATCATATGAGTTGTTTCTGTTAATCCATCTTTTTCTATAGTTATATAATCTCTTTTTATAGTTCTTTCTAAAGTAAAATCTTCAGATTTTTTTAAATAATAGAATTTACCATTTTTATAACTAGATCTTATACCAAATGATTCAATTCCCTCATCTAATTTGTATTTTTCATAAAATGATAAACTACCATCTGTTAGATAAATTGCCTCTTTATTAAATGTAGTATTATTATCTGGTACATAATAAAAGAATTCTTTATCATTAAACACAAAGTTAGATCCATTCATAGTATTAATCTTTAATTCTTTATCATTCATATTTAGATTATAACCAATCTCATCTTTAACAAATGAATAATTATTTATTCCTTCTATAGAATTAAATTTAACTATTTCTCCATTATTATGATTTATTAAATAATATTTAGTATCTCTTTTAGTTAATTCAATATTCAATAAATTTAATACTTTATTGTTCTTTTCAATATTTAACATAATGTACAACCTCCAGTAGCACATTATTATACTAAAAAACCAATTATTTTTCAATTAAAATATCTACTTTCTTTACTATCCAACGATTTTATGATATAATATGCCCGTTTGAGGGGGATGTTTATGGCATTAGATTTTTCATTAAGTAGACAATTTAAAGAGTCTCCAGTTAATGATTTATTAGATAGTTTATTAGAGAAATTTGATTTCTATCAACTAAAAAACATTTATTGTGGAAAAAGTTCTTATAATAAAGAAATACAAGGAGAATTAATCACATATACTACTGATTATCCAAATAGTAGAGACGTTTATATAAAAATAAACACATATAATAAAATAGAAATAGAATGTAGAATATATAATCATAATAATACTATAAAGATAACAAAAAGAAATAATTCAAAAAATCCTATTAAAGAAGAACAACATATATTTAGTTATGACTATAAAACAGATTTTAGTACATCTATATTTATTTGTAGAGATGTCCATAAAGGAAAAAATAAAGATTTTTATGAAACAACTAAGTATAATAAAGCAATATTTAATAGCGATGGAGATTTATATTCATTTCAAGATGAAATAAGAGAAGATAAGAAAAGAATAGAAAAAAGAAAAATTAAAAAGTAAACATAAATGAATATGTTTACTTTTTTTAATAATTAAAATATAATATAATAGAATAGGGATATAAAAGGAAGGTGTTTTTATGAGTTTTTCAGTATTAAGATTAGATCAATTAATAGGCCCAAATAAATTAGATTTATTTAATAAGATTGAAATAGATGCCGAAACTACAGGTTATGCAAATCTAAGAGGAGCAGACAGTTATAAATTAACAGGAAAGTATTTTGCTAGAAAAGGTAGAGAAGTAAAATCAGATTTATTAGATAAGGTTTGTGCTCCATATTGGACATCAACTAAAGCTGATAGATCTATTGGAAAGACGCTTGTAATAAATGGATTAGATGCTCATGGAGAAAGTGCTTGGAAAGAAGACATTGGAGTAAGAGTATGTGTACCATTTGGTGAAATTTCTTCAAAAGCAAGAGACTTGAAAACAGTTAATACTGAAAAAGGTGAAGTAAAAGAATTTATTTATGGAGAAATGCCTCAAAGAAGAATAAAACATGATGAATCAGAAGAATTATGGAAAAAGTATGAGAGTGGAGAATTAAAACCTACTGGAAAATCTTATTCTTCTTGGGGATATGGAATTGAATTATTCTATGATGGAGCAGATTATAAATTTGAAAAAGATGAATTTCCTGAATTTGAAATGGACGGCCATAAATATGTAATGGCTAATGTATCAACATACGACAATGGCTCATCTAGAAAATATTGGGTAGAAGTAGAACCAATAGAATGGTACTTAGATGAACAAAGTGGATTAGCAATATCTAAAAAAGTATTGTTAGGTGGTATACCATTAAGTAGAACAGGACTACATCTTGGTAGATTTGAAAATAGTATTGTAAGTCGTTTCTTAAATGAAGAATTTAAATTCGATATTCAAGAAAAAAAGCTTACAAAAGAACAAGAATTAAATGAAATGATTCAAGAAGAACCAGAAGAAGAAATAATAGCTAAAAAAATAAATTTATAAAAGAGGTTTTCCTCTTTTTTTAATGATATAATAGAGTAGGTGATAGATTGAATAATATAAGATTAGGATTGTCTATTGATTTTGGCGCTACTACTATTAAATGTGCTATTATGGATCAATATGGTAATAGTATTATTAATTATACTTTGAATACTATCTATGGAGATATTTATAAGAATTTAGATAATATCTATAATGAATATAAAAATATAATAGAAAAAAATAATATAGATGATTCCATAGTAGAAGGATATGCTATAGGTATACCAGGCCCAATAAAAGGCAACAAAGTATTATATTTAGTAAATGTAGGTATAAAAGAACCAATAGATATAATTAGTTATCTAGATAAATTATTTAATAAAAAAGGTTTTCTTATAAATGATGCTGATGCATGTGGTATAGGAGAATTCTCATTAAGAAATAATAATTCTAATAAATGTTTAATTATGCTAGGTACTGGTACAGGAATATATATAAAAGAGTTTAATGAAGAATTATCTCATAAAATAATATTAAACTATGATGAGAAAAGATATGATAATCAAGGAGTATTAAATTCAATAGAATGCTATTGTTCTCAAATAGGTATATTACAAACATACAAGAAGTATTGTGATAAATATAATATTCCTTATAAAGATATAAGTATAAAAGAAATATTTAATAAAGATAATAAAGCTAAAATAGATACAATAGAAGAATTCTTAAATAAACATCTAGTAGATACAATAATAATTATTATCAATAAATATAATATAAATGAAATTATACTAGGTGGAGGAATATCTAATGGAATAGATGTATCAATATTAGAAGAAAAAGTAAATGAAAAAATAAAAAATCCTATATTAATAACTAAAGCAGTACACACTAATTCCTTATATGGATTAAATAGATTGGTATTTAACAGTATAAATGTAAATCAATAGTAAAATGCATATTTATATGTTTTGAAATTAATAAAAATAATTTATAATTAATAATAGGAGGAAATAATATGGAAAGACAAACAAAAGTAACTAATATTGCAATAATTGCTTTAGCAGTAGCAGTAGTATTCATGTCAGTAGGTTTTGCCTTATATTCACAACAATTAACTCTTAATGGTACAGCAACAGTAAAACCTGCATCATGGAATGTTAAATTTGATACTACAACAGGAGCTACAGTAGCACAAAACAGTGTACCAGCTGCAACATCTAACTTAACAGATACAGCATACACTTATTCATTCACACTAAATAAACCAGGAGATTTCTTCGAAGTAGATCTATCTGTTGTTAATGCTGGAACAATTAATGCTGTATTAAAGAAAGTAACAATGACTGGAATAGATGCAAATAATAGTGATTACTTAAAATATACTTTAACTTACAATGGTACACCATATACACAAACAACTGAATCACTTTCAACAGCACTTAATTCAGAAGCTACAGCATCTGTTAAAGTAAAAGTAGAATATTTATTACCTGAAGATTCCGCTAAACTACCTAAAACTGAACAAACTGTTACAATTTTTGGGGCTCTAGATTATGAATCTGTAGATTAATAGTTAATTAACTACCTACTGTTAAGGTAGGTAGTTAATTTTATCATGGAGTAAATATGAAGAATAAAAAGTTATATATATATACAATTGAATTAATAATTTTAATATTAATAATATTATTAAGAAACAACATAACTTTTTTATCTTTTTCTTTATTACTTATTTCTTTTCTAATGTATATGCTATTTGGTTATTATAAAGAAAGAAATTATCAAAAGAAAAATATAATCAAAATAGTAATTGCTAATTTACTAGGTTTCTTTATAATATATTTTTTACTTGGATTATTAACAGGATATTATAAAAATGCTTATACATTTAATTTTAATACTATAAAAATGATATTATTGTTCTCAATATTAATAATATCAGAAGAAATAATAAGACATATAATAATTAAAAATACTGATAAAAAGATACCTATAATTATATATTGTTTATTATTAGTATTTCTAAGTATTATTACTTCTATAAGTACATATAAATTCTTTGATCGTGAACAATATTTCTTATTTGTGAGTATTGTTATTATACCTAGTATCGCGGAAAACCTAATATGTACATATTTAACTGATAAAACAGGACCAATGCCTAGTATTCTATATAGATTAATACTAGCACTATATGAGTTTTTAACTCCTATAATCCCATCAGTTGGTACTTATATATCATGTGTATTAAAAGTAATAATGCCATATTCTATATATTATTTCTCACATAAAGTATTATTATTAAAACAAGAAAAAAAGATATATACTAGAAATATAGTATCAAAAATAATAGTTGTTCCTGTAATAACTATATTAGTAATAATGGTAATGCTAGTCTCTGGACTATTTAAATATCAAGCTTTATCTATCGCATCTAACTCAATGAAACCAACATTTTGTAGAGGAGATGCAGTAATAATAGAAAAGAATGAATTTAAAGATGTTCAAAAAGGAGATATAATTGCTATTAAACAAAGTGGAAAAATAGTTACTCATAGAGTAATAAAGAAAAATATAAAAAATAATAGAATTATATTATATACAAAAGGTGATGCAAATAAATCAAAAGATCAATTTGAAACAAAAGAAGAAAACTATATTGGAGAAGTAAAATATAGTATAGATTATGTTGGTTATCCTACATTGTGGATAAGAGATGTAATTAATTAAGAAGGGTGAAGAATATGAAAAAGAAAAGAAATGTATATTTAATATTAACTATAATATTTCTTTTTGCTGGAATATTCTTTTTATATATTGGATTAAATAATAAAGAAAAAGTATCTATAAGATATACTGGTGATAATGATATAGATTATAAAGTATATTTAAAAAAGAATAAATTCTTTGAAACACCTTATCTAGAAAAAGGAAAAAGTTATATCGCATCCCTAATAGATAAAATAAATTCAACATATACTTATAATTTAGCATTTAGTGATGAAGTATCTGGTACATATACATATTATATTAAAGCTAAAATTACTGCAGATAAAGATACAGGTGGTAATTATTGGACTAAAGAATATGTATTAACTGAACCATTAGTAAAATCACTTAATAATGATAAAAATATCTTTATAAGAGAAACTATAGATATAGACTACAATAAGTTTAATGATTATTTAAAAGAGTTTAAATCTACCGCAAATGTTCCAATAGATGCAAGATTAGAAGTATCATTAGTAGTAGAATCAAACTTAAAAAATAATAATATAGAAGTACCAATAAAATCTAATTTATCTTTAGATTTACCTTTATCAGAAGATTCTATAGAAGCTACTATAGATACTAATAATACTAAGATTGATAAGACTTTATCTAAAGAGGTAAAATCTACTAATATTAAATATTATTTATCTTTTATAAGTGGAGTATTCTTACTAATATTAACTATTATATTTATAACAGAAACTATATATTTAAATATTAAAATTAAAAAGTCTAATAAATATGAATATCTAAGAGACGATATATTAAAAGCATATGATTCTATAATAGTAAGTACTAATAATTTACCAAGTTTTAAAGATATTAAACAAATAGAAGTAGAAAAATTTAGTGAATTAATGGATGCTTATACTGAAATCAGAATGCCTATAAATCATTATGAAAATGATGAAAAGACAAAGAGTGCCTTCTTTATAATTAAGGATGATATCGCATGGGTATATATCCTTGGAAAGAAGACTAACGATGAAGAGTAAAATGTTTTTAATAGTTACTATTATAGTAATAGTAACTTTATCTTTTTTAACTATAGGATTTGCTAGTTATAGTGAATTACTAAATTTAGATGGCTCTCTAACCGTAAAACCGCAAGGTAAAATTGAAATAACTGATATTACTTTAGTAAGTAGTCAAAATACTTCATCTGTACAAGATCCTACATATGAAGATTTATCTGCTTCTTTTAATATTACTTTTAGAAGAGCACAAGGATATAATGTTAGATATAATGCTGTATTTAGTGTTACTATTACTAATAACACTTTCTATAAGCATGCAATAGATGGTAATGATTTTACTCTTAATTTTAGGTCTAATAATGGTACAGTTAATCCTGTAGTATCTGGTATAACTCAAGGAGAAATAATTAATCCAGGTGATAGTAAAACATTTACCTTAACAATAAATTTCACTCCTAGAGGTGGAGGAAATAACTATAATGTTTCTGGAGACATGGAAGTAGTAACTGAAGAACAAAATGAAACAGGTAGTGTAATAGGTAGTATAGTAACTACTAATACTCTTAATTTAGTTAATAATACAATTGCTCCAGTAGAAATAAGTGTAATTAATACTTATTCTTCTTCTAAATCATTTACTATATCATCTGCTTCTAATAAGTTCCAAGTAACTGATCAAAATGGCAATGCCCTTTCAGAACTTACAATAAATGGCAATGCTACCACAAATTATACAATTTATTTAAAAAGAGTAAGTAATTCATTCGCAAGTTCTCCTCAAACAAATTCTCTTACCCTAACTACTACTGAAGCAGGAACATCTTCAATCGGAACAGTCCAAATAAATGTACCTACAGATTCAACTATTGTAGATAATGATGCTCCAATTATTTCTAATGTAAATGCTACTCAAACATCTACTCATGGTACTGCTAGAGTAACATGGAATGGTTCTGATGATAATGCTATTGTTAATTATACAGTAATGTACTATAAAGTAGAAAATGGTAATCAAACTCTAATAGATACTATAACTACTACATCTAATGCTACTAGCTTAGATATAGCTAATTTAGATGATGCTACATACCTTTTCAAAGTATATGGAAAAGATGAATTTGGCAATACCGCAACTCAAACTGAAATAAATAATGCTACTACTAATAGTGGAACATGTTCTATTAGTCCTCAAATAATCTTTAAATGGAATTGTTCAATTACTTATAATTTAAGCAATTTAACTTCATCAAATACAAATAATACAATAACTACTAATAGTACATATTCAACAACTCTATCCCCAGCAAATGGTAATATTATGATTAATTATTCCCTACCTTCAACAATAACTGTTACTATGGGAGGAAATACTTTAACACAAGGAACTGGGGATACTTATAATTCTTCTACAGGAGAAGTAGAAATATCTAATGTTACAGATGATTTGGTTATTTCCGCTACTGCTAATACTCAAACATGTTTAGTAGAAGGTACTAAAGTAAGACTAGCTAATGGAACAACTAAGAATATAGAAAATATTGATTATACAGATTTACTACAAGTATGGAATTATAAGACAGGATCTATTGGTTATTCTTATCCAATTTGGATAGAAAAAACACATTCTACTTATATGTATACAGAATATATATTCTCAGATGGTAATAAATTAAATGTATCTGGAAGCCATGGAGTATTTAATACTGATACTAATACATTTGTAAAAATAGAAGATTTAAAAATTGGAGATCATATAGCTAAAGTAGATAATAAAGGTAAAATACATAAAGTATCTCTTTCTAAGAAAAGACAAGTAATAAAGAAGGTAAATTATTACCATGTGGTTTCTACTTATTTCTACGATATAATCGCAAATAACTATGTAACTACAGATGATGAAGTATCACTAACTAATATTTATAAATTTAATAGTAATATTAAATGGACAAATTATTCTACTAATAATAGATACTCATATAATGATTTTAAAGATATACTTCCATATAACTTATATGTAGGTTTAAGAGTAGAAGATGCTAAAAAATTACCTATAGATATAGATATGTTTAAATATTACTTATCAAAGAACCAATTAAATGAAGATATGTATAAACTACCTATAACTGATAATAAAGGTAATATATTATGGACTATATCAGTAGATAATAAGAAAGAATTAATAAAAGAGAATTCATACTATAAATTACCTAATAATTCTAAAGTAAAATATTATATAGAATCTAATACAAGAAAAAAATATAATAAAAATGAAAAAATAAAAGTAATTCATAGTACTCATTTTATAAGTATAAACAAATAAAAAAGACTCTATTAAGAGTCTTTTATTATTATATAATCTCTATCTAAACAATCATCTTTAGAGTGTTTAACTAAACAATCATTTTCATTATCATAAACACGTTTTATTTTATAATCATCATAAGTCCAAGTATTATTATATGTAACTAATACAAAGAACACTAATGATGAAATAAATACTGTAAATAAACATATAAACGTAATTAAAAAGGTATGTTTTTTCTTTTTCATATTCTCACCTATATTAATTATAACATAAATAATAAAAAAAAGAATCTAATTATTTAGATTCTTTTAATAATTAATTTTATATACAAATATAGTATTAGTCGCATTATTAGAAGCAAAACCATTATATTCTTTAGAAAGATATACTAAATTCTTTAAAGTATTACTATAATTATTAATATTATATGCATAACTATTTAATTTATTAATACCATTCTTATTAAGAACTTTTATACCATCACTAAGATCTTTAGTACCATCTGTTAAAGAATCAGCTCCTGTTTTTAATTTATAAGTACCATTTAATAAATCCTTAGATCCATTATATAATAGAGTACTACCATCATATAACTTATTAATACCATTACTTAATACTAATGTACCATTATATAACTCTTTAGTACCACTATATTCTAATTGATTTAAAAGATTAATAATAGTACCTAAACTAGTAACTAGATTATTAGAAGTATCTTTTAAAGTACTAATTAATAAATCTAGTGTACTATTATTAGAACTTAGTAATTGAATTAATCCATTGTTACTATCATATGATTCTTTATAATTTATTAAACTTATTTTCTTCTCTTCACTAATATCTATATTATTTAATATCTCTTTAAGAGTATTTTCATCTAAATCAATATTTAATCCATTATTATTAAATTCATTCTTAATATTAGTATTAACATATTTTAATTTATTAATAGTATTAGTATTAGTATCTTTTAAAGTATTAACTTCTTCTAATTTACTATTTAATTGATTAATCTTATTACTAATATTATTTTTATTATCTTCTAAATTATTAATTATTAATAATAAATTATTATCTACTTCATATGAACCATTTTCTAATTGTTTAACTCCATCTTGTACTTGTTTTAATCCATCATTTAAATCTTTAGTACCATTAGTAAGATTAGTACTACCTTTATATAAATCATTAATACCATTAGATAATTTATTCATACCATTATTTAATTTGATAGATCCATCCTGTAGTTTATTAACTCCATCTTGTAATTGATTAATAGAGCTAACCGCATAATCTAATCTATTAAATATATCCATATCTGTATTTTCTAATAATTTAGGACTAGCTATCATATAAGCACTAATACCAGTAAAACTATCAGTATCAAAACTAATACTTATCTTATTAAAACTATTAAAATCTTCTATATGTAAATCATCATATAATCCTGGAGCTGCTAGTCCAACTAATATGTTTCTATTACCAGTATTAACAGCTTTACCATTACTAATATTAATATTAGATATACTATCATCTTCTATACTACAAGCAAGAGATACTACAAATGGTACATGCAAATTATAATTAATATTATATTCATTATTAGTTAATAAATATTCAATTCTAATATTACCTTTTTTATTCATTAAATCTGAATAAGATACTTTTTTATTATTTAAATAATAATTTATTTTTACTTCTATAGGATTCTTCTTATCAGTTTTACCTTCATAAATAATATTATTACCCTTAGATTCCCAAGTAAGCATATTTTTATTATTATTAAACTTCTCTTCACCGTTAATATTTAATATATCTTTTAAATAACTATTATCTCTAACTTTACCCTTATAATTTAATATTAATTCATTATTCACAATCTTTTCTACTTCATTACCTTTAGTATCTAAATTAGTATATACATACTCTTTCTTTTCATATGCAAAACAACTAATAGGTATTAATAATACTAAAGTGAATAATATTTTTATAAATCTTTTCATTTTTTAAAACCTCCCTTTGTAGTTTTTTCAATTACTTTATCAAATATTAATAAAAGACTAGGTAGTAATAATATAACTACTAACATTGAAATAATTGAACCACGAGATAATAAAGTACAAATAGATCCAATCATATCAATTTTTGTATATAAACCAACTCCAACAGTAGCAGCGAAGAAACATAGGGCACTAGTAATAATTGCTGGGGTAGTAAAACTTAAAGTTTCTTCCATTGCTTTATGTTTATCACTATATTTTTTTCTATTACTCTTATATGTATTACTCATCAATATCGCATAATCTATAGTAGCCCCTAATTGTATGGTTCCTACTACTATACTAGATATAAATGGTAGAGTAGTACCTAAGTAAAATGATGTAGCTATATTAGCCATAATAGCTAACTCAATAACTAATAATAATATTATAGGTAAACTAATAGACATTAATACTAGAATCATAACTATAAATATAACTCCCATAGATGTATAATTAACCATCTTAAAGTCATGATCAGCTATCTTTACTAAGTCTTTCATCAAAGCCCCTTTACCCGCAACTAAACCATCTTTATCATATGATTTTACTAAGTTTTCAACCTCAATTATTTCATTATTTAATTCATTAGAAGCTATTTCATAATTAGAATTATATATAATTACTTGATATTTATCATTTACTAAAGTATTAACCAATTTACTAGGTAACATATTAATAATCCCATTATTCATAGAAGTATAAGGACTTAGTACTAAATCAATTCCCTTCATATCATCTAATTTATTAACTAAATCTTTAACTTTATTCTTATTAATATCTTTATTAATTAATATTATATTAGGAGATACAATATTAAACTCTTTTGATAATTTTTGATCAGCTACTTTAAAAGGTAAGGTCTCTGGTAAAGACTCATCTAATTTATAATAAACATTATAATTCTTATATCCATATATTATAGGTATTAATAATATTAAAAATATAATTATTATAGTTTTAGTTTTATTAAGACTAAATTTTTGTATAAACTTAAATTCTGGTAATAATATTTTATGTTTAGTCTTTTCAATTACTTTATCAAATATAAGTAAAAATGAAGGAAATATAGTAAGAACACAAATAAGTCCAAATAATATCCCTTTAGCCATT
>JAEEGI010020019.1_pt1 | contig 13438 bp, 8 predicted proteins | sample 8958751 | NCBI WGS metagenome assembly JAEEGI01 (sample SAMN16246545, study PRJNA631951) | gut metagenome | biome: gut microbiome; feature: rumen; material: KS-attached | host: Bos | place: Iran: Karaj | collected 2018-10
GGTACGCGAGCGATCAGCGCCGGAAATACAGCGGCTTCGTGTTCCCTCGCATCGGCGACATCTTCAACACTTTCTATCACCAGAACCTGCCATTCGAACTTACGGGTGCCCAGAAGCGCGTGATTCGAGAAATCAGACAAGACACCTGTTCGGGCCGACAGATGAACCGACTGCTGCAAGGCGACGTGGGCAGCGGCAAGACACTCGTGGCCCTCATGTCGATGCTGATAGCACTCGACAACGGCTTCCAGGCCTGCATCATGGCGCCCACCGAGATCCTGGCCGAACAACACCTGACCACCATCCGCAATTTTCTGAAAGACATGCCGGTGAGGGTAGAGCTGCTCACGGGCATTGTGAAAGGCAAGAAGCGACATGAGGTGCTTAGCGGTCTGCTCTCCGGCGAGGTGCAGATACTGGTCGGCACACATGCCGTGATAGAAGACACGGTGCAGTTCCACCGTCTCGGAATGGTGGTCATCGACGAGCAGCACCGCTTCGGCGTAGCACAGCGTGCCAAGCTGTGGGCCAAGGGCGACCAGGCCAACCGCAAGGTGCCCCACGTGCTGGTGATGACAGCCACCCCCATCCCACGCACACTCGCCATGACACTCTATGGCGACCTCGACGTGAGTGTCATCGACGAGCTACCTCCTGGACGCAAGCCCATACAGACCACCCATGTGTTCGACACACGCATGACCTCACTCTACGACGGCATACGCCGACAGATTAACGAAGGGCGACAAGTCTATCTCGTATTCCCACTCATTGAAGAGAGCGAGAAGATAGACCTGAAGAACCTGGAACAGGGCTTCGAAGTGTTGCGACAGGCCTTCCCCGAATTCCGTCTGAGCAAGGTGCACGGCAAGATGAAGCCCACGGACAAGGACGAGGAGATGCAGAAGTTCGTGAGCGGCGACACACAGATATTAGTAGCCACAACCGTCATCGAGGTAGGCGTCAACGTGCCTAACGCATCGGTGATGGTGATTCTCGACGCACAGCGCTTCGGACTCTCACAGCTCCACCAGCTGCGCGGACGTGTGGGGCGTGGAGCCGACCAGTCGTTCTGCATTCTCGTCACCAGCTACAAGCTGAGCGAGGTCACCCGCAAACGCATCGACATCATGTGCGAGACCAACGACGGCTTCCGCATTGCCGAGGCCGACCTGAAACTGCGCGGACCCGGCGACCTGGAAGGCACCCAGCAGAGCGGTCTGGCCTTCGACCTGAAGATAGCCAACATCGCCCGCGACGGACAGCTCGTACAGATGGCTCGCGAAGAGGCACAATGCGTCATAGAACACGATCCCACATGCCAATCAGAGCGATACCAACAGCTTTGGAACCGACTGAAAGAGCTACGGAAAACCAACATCAACTGGGCCGCCATTTCATGACGCACCCCACCCCTTCGCGAAAAGAGAAATTGAGCAAAGCAACCGTAATATATTGATAATAAGAAAGTAATGAAGAATGTTAACAGTAAACGATTAAGTGTTAAAAGACCACAAATAATTACACATAATCATAGCTAAACCGCTGATTTATATTACCTTTGCAGCGTTTATGACAGTCAAGACGCATTTTTCCGTCTGACAACACACTTTTTGACAAGTGATTTTCACATCAATAACCATTAAACTGATGATTCTTAAAAAACTCAGAAATATTGCTATCATTGCCTTGTCTTCACTTGCGGTTATTCCCGCTTTCGGACAAGACCTGTTAGCAAATCAAGCTCCCATTGACAGAAAGATGAAAGCCGTTGACGCAGCCATGCTGAAACAGCTCGTTGAATATGAAGAGTATGACTCACCTGCCGATGAGCTCTACGAGGATTGGGACAACACCTACGCTCACCGCGAGACTGCCCTGCCCGACTCGTTCCGCATCGACCTGCGCGACTTCTACATGCCTACGCCCAGCCGCGTCATCACCTCGAACTTCGGTTCGCGCTGGGGCCGACAGCACAAAGGCCTCGACATCAAGGTCTATATTGGCGATACCATCCGCGCTGCCTTCAGCGGCAAGGTGCGTGTGGTCAGAAACGAAGGAGCACGCAAAGGCTACGGCAAGTATATCGTGATACGTCATCCCAACGGATTGGAGACAATCTATGGACACCTGTCAAAGCAGCTCGTTGCTGAGAACCAGGAAGTGCGTGCAGGAGAACCTATCGCACTGGGCGGCAACACTGGCCGCAGCACCGGCTCACACCTTCACTTTGAAACACGTCTGTGTGGTGTAGCACTCAACCCAGCCATTATGTTCGACTTCGTCAATCAAGACATTGTAGATGACTTCTACATGTTCCATCGCGACAGCTATCAGGACGACGGTCGCATGGCCACACTGCTGCGCGGAGCCAACGGCAAGAACGGCTATGATCCAGCTATGGTGAACAGTCCCAACATGGGCAAGTCGCGCGACGTAGCTTCTGCACGCTCCACTCGCTATCATAAGGTGCGCAAGGGCGAAACGCTGTCAGCCATTGCCCGTAAGCACGGCACCAACGTGACCACGCTCTGCAAGCTGAACCGCATCAGCAAGAACGTTCGTCTGCGCCCAGGTCAGATTCTAAAATATAATTAAATAACATCTGTTTCATCTGCTTCCATCTGCATTCCGTTGAGTATCAGTTACTTACAAGGAAAACAGATGGAAGCAGATCTTTTTATCTGTTTCCTATCTGCATCAACCACAAAACTTTGTATTTCAGATAGTTAGACAGCAGAAACAGATGAAGCAGATATTTTTACTACTTTTTTCTTTATACATATAAAGCTGCTCCTCATTGTCTATTCATTGTTATTCTTTGTCTATTCATCGTCATTCTCATCGGTCATTCCATTGCGATCTACCCTGATTCTTCTTTGTCACCATCTTGGCTATTTCACAGCATCATTTTGGCTAAATGACCACACCATTTAGGCTATATCGTCGAACGATTTAGGATAGATCACAACGTGATTTAGGATAGATTGCTATGTGATTTAGGATAGATGCTCACTTCGCATAGAATAGAAACTTAGCATTGTAGGTTAGCTGCCACCATTCCATATTTGCAGATCAATTTCAAATCACTGAGCAGCTCAACTAATATGGAAAGCCCCTGAACCGATGAACGATTCAGGGGCTGAATGTTTAAACTTTAAGTGAAAAGATACATACTACTCCGTAGCTCCGTTCAGCGAGTAGATGTAGCTCTTGTTGGCTACTGTTTCAGGAACCTTATCACTTTCTGCATTCTTCTGATAAAGCACCAACTTACCGCAAATCACGACTTCATCACCTGCTTTGGGCTTCACCTTGTTGTCGTCAGAATATTTCACATTGCCGAGATACAGTGTACGGAAGATTTGGAACTTCTCCTCTTTATCCGTACCATCGTCAGAGATGTAGAAAGTACAGTTGCCGTAATTCGTGTTGAATTGGTTCTTATCCGTTATCTCGATGATCTTTCCTTTGATGTAATAGTCATCGGCAGTTTCTTGGTTCACTTCGAGGGCAGAGACGAACTCAAGAGCTTTCGCAGGAGTGAAGGGGTTCTCCAACGTTCCGGGTGCGCCAACAGCCTTCTGTGAATAGATATAGACATTGCCTGAAAATTCTGGTGTAACAACTTCATCCTTGGTATAATTGACAAGCTTACCCGTAATGACCACCTCATCGCCCACGGAAATCTGATCAGCGGATGTGAACTTCTCATTGTTCAGATAATAAGAACGGAACACCTTCAGTGCGTTCGTTGTCGTGCCATCGTCGGAGATTAGGAAGGAGGCATTACCATAACTGGTAGAGACATCCTCGATGGCAGCAATCTTGCCTTTAGCGAAGTAGATAACTCCGTCTGAGGTAGCACCTATTTCCTTACATTTCTCAATGGCCTCAGCCACGGTGAAGGGATCGTCGGCAGTGGTTCCGTGAGGCAGCGCAAAGGCTTTCTGGTTAATGGTGACAGCGCAGGAGTAATCCTTCCCACCGTCTGTAGTCTTGATGATGATGGAGGCTTTGCGTGCAGCACCAGTATTAGCTGCAACGTGGAACTTCACGCTATTGGGCGTGATACCCATAATGGAGAGCCATTCCTGAGCATCGGCAGGGATTTCGACCATGATGCCGTTGCCCTTGTTGGAGAGGAACGCCGTGATGTCACCACCCTCGCAAGGCAGTTCGCCACCGGCAATGCTGAGCGAGTCAACCTTGATGAGCGACTTGTTGTGCTCGGTCACCTGGCTGGCACCCTGCTTGAACTCGGGAATGCCCTTATAGCTGACAATGATACCGGATACTACCAGTTCGTCGCCTACGGAGAACTCATCGCCCGTGGTGAACTTAGCATTGTCGATCCACCGTCCGCGATAGACTTCAATCCAGTTGGCATCGCCAGAGCCATTGCTGCTGTACTTGCCTGTGTAGGAACCATCATCTGACAGGTAGTAGGTGGCGTTGCCGTATTGAGGGCTGATTTCGTCGATGCGGCAAACGATACCTTTTACGACGATGCTCTTCTCAATAAGCTGATCGGCCTGCACCATGGCGATAGCTTCCTTGACGGTGAGAATGACAGGTTCGCCACCTTCAACGGTCTGGATAACCTTGATGTACTGCGTCATGCCTGCCGACGTAATCTTCAGTTCGGCTTCGTGGCTCTCAGTGGCCTTGGTGCCAGAGAAAGAAATGACGGTCTGGCCTGCCCCACCCGACACTTTGTCGACAGAGAGCCATTCGGGTACCTCGGCTTTGATAGTATCCTTACTGCCATCTCCCTTCGTAACTATCTGGGTGAAAAGCTTCTCAAATGTCCAGTCGGCATTGGCTGACACTGTGACTTGCACAGGCGTGCCAAGTGTGTCGAGGCCCACGATGGACTGTGACACGCTCAGGCCGTCGAGACGTGCCTTCTCGTCGTCTTCTGAACAGCTCACTACGGCAAATGCGAGGGCTGCAATGAAAAACGGAATGATATGCTTCAATTTCATAACTTCTATGTTTTGGCTTGTGATTAGTTGAAGATGTATTTAATACCCACAGAGGCATTCCAGCATTGTCCGATAGAGGGATTGGGCTTCCATGTTACAGTATTAGAGTTGATGTAGGAAGGAGTGACGAACACGGCATATCCGTTCTTGTCGGCATCTGCCTTCGACTCCAGAATGCGGCCATCGGTGAGGTCAGGATTCATGTACTTGCTTACACCCCAGCTGGAGTTGAAGAAGTTGAGCAGGTTCTTCACGTCGAGGCTGAGCTGCAGTGTGTGCTTTGTTTTGCCGGCTCTCACCGTGAAGTCGTGCTTGTAGCTGAAGTCGAGACGGTGTACCCAGGGAGAGTAGACACTATAGGGCTCAGCATACTTGCCCTGACGCTTCTTGAGATAGTTGTCGTTGTGTACAAAGTCCATGAAGCGTGCCATATCGTCCTCAGAAGCGAAGCGGAAAGCACCCGACCCATGCAGATTGCCACTGGCATCGTAATAGCTGGCTTCAGCATCGGTAGGCACATAGACGGCGTCGTACTGATAGCCATCCTTGTTCATGTCGTTGACCATCATGTAGGACTCGCAAGAGCCACCACGCCAAGACTCATAGATGAGACTATAGTGGTTACCGCTCTTGTCGTGAAGAGTAGCCGAAGCCACGATGCGGTCGGGGGTGACAAACTGCGAATTGTGCAGTTTGATGTTGTTCGGACCCTCAACAGTAGGAACGTATGTGAAGGCACTCTCTGCATTCGAACCAGGCATGCCGGTAATCTCCTTCTGCACGGTGTGGGTGTAGGCAGCCATCAGGCTCATCCACTCAAACGGTTGGAGATTCAAGGTCACGTTGGCCGACCAACCATAGCCTTTCTTGGTGTTTTCCAGAACAAAAGCCTTGGTGCCAGTACGGAAGCCGTCAGGATAGACGGGACGATCATCGACACCATTCAGACGGGGGAATCCGCCCACGTTGGGGATGCTCCAGTCGGAGATGCAGACGGCATTGACAGTCTTGTTGAAGATTCCTTCAGCAGTAATCGTGAAGGGGAATGACACTGGGAACTGATAGTCGATGGCCAGTGAACTCTTCCACACCTGAGGCATCTTGAACTTGGGATCGACACCGCAGATAGCTGAAGGAACGGTTCCGTCCTCAGGCGACACGGTCTGGGGATAGCCCAGTTGATAGAGCTTATTCTTGAGTGCATCGAGCGAAGCAATGGGGCCGCCCTTGAACTCATTCATCGTGAAGCCCTTCTTCTTGGCATCGTCAGCATTGATCTGAGCCTGGTACTGCACCATACCGCCGTTGGTAGGCATATTGGTGAAGAACACGAGGGGCAGACGACCTGAGAACAGACCGGTACCGCCACGCACCTTCAGGCTCTTGTCGCCAAACACGTCGTAGGTGAAGCCGATACGAGGAGACAACGTGATGCTGGCCTTCGGCCACTTGCCTGTGTCGATGTGGCGACCATCGTAATCGAGATCATAGATAGCCTGATTGGTCATCAGATCCTTGTTGTTGAAGAACAGACCATCGACGCGAAGTCCGTATGTAAGCTTGAAGTTGTCGATGATGTTCCACTCATCCTGCGCATAGATGCCGGCCTTGTTGAAGCGAACGCGCGCAGCAGGCTTGGTCTCGCCACCATAGCCATAAGTGAGACAGACGATTTCAGGAGCAGCATTGAACATAGTAGCTGGGTCGTCGTTCCACTCATAACGATAATAGCCCGTACCGTTACGCATATACTGGTTGTCGGCCATCTGATGCTCATAGCTCAGACCTGCCATAATCTTGTGCTGTCCCAGATAGTAAGTCACATCGTCCTTGATGTTCCAAATGGTGTTGTGTACAGCATTGTTATAGGTGAACAGCTCATAGCCCAGAGCCATATAGTTGTTGTCGTCCTTCACAATATCAATGAAGGGGAACTCGTCAGACTTTGTGCCGCGCACGTCATCGAGCTTTGAGAAGGTAGCCAGGAACTGGTTAGACAGGTTCTCGGTGAAACGGCTGTTCAGATCGACAGAGAACGAGTGAACCAGATTGTCCATAGAATACATAGAGTTGGCAAACGACATGGACGACTTAGACATACGATAGTCAGACATACGGGTACCACCATCCATTGAGGTGCCGCTGGGCGAGTTCCAAATCTTATTCTTCGTGAAGTTATAGCGAAGTGCCAAGTGATGTTTGTCGGTAATGTTCCAGTCTAAGCGAGCCAGAATCTTATAGTTTTTCTCATCGGCAGGGAAGTCTGTGTATGAACCTGTATCGTAGCCGTAAGTGTTGCGCACATAGTCGGACACCTTCTGCATGTCGCTCTCTGTGGTACGCGAGATATATTGCTCGGCATTGGCCACACCGTCTGTAGAAGCGCGCCAGCGATTGGCAACGGTAGGAATCTTAGACATCTCACCGCTCACAAAGAAGAACAGCTTGTTCTTGATGATGGGACCACCGAGTGTAAGTCCGTATGTGGTGTTGCGGTCCTTGTCGCGTGCTCCTGCCACAGTCTGATGATCAACGGCATCGCCACGCATGTTCTCATTGCGATGATAGACATAGGCACTTCCCTTGAAAGTGTTCGTACCCGACTTCGTGATAGCATTCACACCACCACCGATGAAGTTGGTCTGACGAACGTCGAACGGTGAAATCACCACCTGCAGTTCCTCGATAGCATCGATGGAGATGGGGTTGCCGCCACCAGGAAGGTTCGAGGAGAGACCGAAGTTGTTGTTGAAGTTAGCGCCATCCACGGTGAAGTTAGCCATACGGCCATCTGCACCGGCAAAACTCATGCCGTTGCCTCCGTAGGGAGACAGACGGGTTACATCGGTGATGCTACGTGTCACCGTGGGCAGATTGGTAATCTGTGCACTGGTGATGTTGGTCGAAGCACCGGTCTTCTCAGCAGTAAATTTCGTAGCCTTTCCGCTGATGACGACCTCGCTCAGCTCATTGGCATTCTCCGAAATCTTCACATCCAGATTGTAGGTCTCACCCAACTGGAGTGTAATGCCACGATAAGTCTTGGTCTGATAGCCAATGTAGCTTACGGTCACCACATACGGACCGCCAGTACGCATACCCTGAATACTGAAACGACCAGATGAATTAGTTACTGCAGCATAGCGTGTGCCTGAAGGCTCGTGTACTGCCTGCACGGTGGCACCAATGACAGTCTCGGTTGTTCCTTCGATCGTCACCTTACCAGCCATACTTGAAGTTGTGATTTGCGCCATTGCTGTCAGCGACATCGTTAACAGTAATGCCATGAGGAAGAAAAATCTCTTCTGCATAAAAAAAATAAGAAATAAAATTAATTTAATTTATTATTTGCGGTGCAAAATTAATTAAAAAAACTGATACAGTCACCTGTACCAGCTAAAATATTTTGATAATTGGTAAAATAATACTTAATTTTGCTTAATCGCAAACAATTGAGACAATCAATTGGCTCTTACACCACCTCCTTTGAAGAAAGTCAGCTTGTTACGACGCAACTGCTTCGTGTCATGATCGAACACGAGATTGGGATTGTAGTGCTTGCCGTCAACACGTATCTCGAAGTGCAGATGCTCAGTGGTGGCACGACCCGTACGCCCCGTAAGCGCGATTACCTGTCCGGCTTTTACGTGGTCGCCCACCTTCACCAGGTTCTTCACATTATGACTGTAAAGCGTCTCCAGCCCATTGGCATGACGCACAATGATACAGTTGCCATAGCCATAATACGATTGCGACATTGTGACCACACCATCGAAGGCAGCCAGGATGTTATCATTGGCACGGGTCTTGAGATCTACCCCAGAGTGACGATGACTTGAACGCTGATTGTTGTATGGACTGATGACTTTTGCCCCAGGGAGCGGATAGCACCACTCTCCATCGGGAATAGCGGCCAGGTTGATGACGAGCTGACTACTGCTGGCAAAGGGATTCTGCTTCAGAATGGCTTTTGCCTCCTCAGCCTTCGCCTGCTCATCCACCCAGGGATCGTGCTCCACCACACTGACTTGCACATGGAATCCTTTTTTCTCGAATAGCACTTTCTGCTTTAGCAGCCGATGGGCCTTAGGGGCAATAAGTATCTCGGGATTGATGCGTCCACCATTAATCATAATGGAAAAGTCGCAGTAAGTCTTGTCGGCACTGCCTCCCACGATGGCCACGGTCTGGCCTGCCTTCACCTTCTGTCCCACTTTCACGCGGTTCTCGCGGTTCTGTGCGTAAACTGTCTCCAAGCCATTGTCATGTCGCAACACGACCACATGTCCATATTGCGGATGATTCCACGACATGCGCACCACGCCATCGAACATGGCTTTCACGGCATCACCTTGTGTGGTGACAATACGCAGCACATTGTCGGTATTACTCTCCATCTGTCCCACTGGCAAGGGGAAAGAGTAATCCTTCTCTCCGTAGATGGCAAAATCTACGGTGTAAGCTTCAGAACGCTCAAAGAGTCCTGGTGTCTCGACAGCTATCTTCTGCTGTTCCAGCTTAGTGAAACTGAGAGTCTGCGCACAAGACGAAAGGGTTGTGGCAAGAGCCATCGTGAAGAAGAGGGATGTAAGTTTCATGAGAGGGGTCTTTCAATACTTAACTTTTGGAAGAATTTTCTATTACATCTACATCTTCTATCTCATCGCCTTCAAGATATTCGATGTCTTCCAACTCATCATCGTCAATGTATTCGATATCATCGAGTTCGCCTTCGTCTTCCAACTCAGCTGCGAAAATGCTCATGTCTTTATCACGATGTACAAGGGTGTCCTCAGCGGTGATGGCTTGTAGCTTGTTACTCTCAGCATTCAGTTCGCGCCACAGCACGTCTTTCAGCTCCTCCAGTCCAAAGCCTGTGACGGCAGAGATGAACACAATAGGCGTGGAGAGTGAAGAGTTGAGAGTGGAAAGCTCTTCGCGCAACATGTCGATGAGTTCTTGATCCAGCAGGTCGCACTTTGTTATAGCGAGCACACGGTGCTTGGAGAGCATCTCCGGATTGAACTGGCGTAGCTCGTTGAGAAGAATCTCATATTCGTGCTTGATGTCGTCGGTATCGCCAGGTACCATGAATAGCAGCAGCGAGTTGCGCTCTATGTGGCGCAGGAAGCGCAGACCGAGTCCCCTACCCTCTGAGGCGCCCTCAATGATGCCTGGGATGTCAGCCATCACAAACGACTTTCCGTCGCGATAGCCCACGATGCCCAGCGAGGGCTCCATCGTGGTGAAAGGATAGTTGGCTATCTTAGGCTTGGCATTCGACAAGGCAGAGACGAGTGTTGACTTACCCGCATTGGGGAAGCCCACCAAGCCCACATCGGCCAGCAGCTTCAGTTCCAAGATGACGGTCATCTCCTGCATCGGCTCGCCGGGCTGTGCATAGCGTGGTGCCTGATTCGTAGCTGTGCGGAACTGGAAATTACCCAGTCCGCCGCGTCCGCCCTTCAGCAGCATCACCTCCTGCCCGTCGTAGGCCACGTCGCAGACGAACTTACCCGTCTCGGCATTATAGACGACCGTTCCAGGAGGCACGTCAACGTAGATGTCCTTACCGTCGGTACCGTGGCATTTGTCCTTACCACCGTTGCCGCCATGCTCTGCGAAGATATGGCGCGAGTACTTCAGGTGGAGCAGCGTCCAGTAGTTGTGGTTGCCACGCAGAATGATGCTGCCGCCCTTGCCGCCGTCACCGCCGTCAGGACCACCATTCGGGTTATACTTCACGTGGCGCAGGTGCATAGAGCCCCTACCACCCTTGCCCGATCGGCACAATATCTTTACATAGTCAACGAAATTACTTTCTGGCATAATCCTTTATTTTCTATTATGCTGCAAAAGTATCATTTTTTTTGCAAACTACCAAAGATTAGGGTAAAAGATGCGCCGAGTGCTATTCCTCTTCCACGTCCCAAAGCCTTTCATGGAGCAGGATGGAAGAAAAAAAAGCAAATACTTCAAAGTATGTTATGGTTAATAGATATTTAGTATTTGCAGGGAATAAAAAAACGTCCTTTCCTTGTTTCACAACAATCCAGGACGTAAACTAAAACTATTTGTTCCGCAAAATTATCCTTAAATGCAAAAAGAGCCAAATTCCAAGAAAATCTTGTTTGGCTCTTTTTAGTCCTTTTTGGTTCTTTTCCTGTATTCTTCGATGGAATGGACGTTTTTCGAAAGAAAAACCTTAGTGACGCAACTGTTCGAGGTACGACAAATTTGAGAGGTCGCACTCTTCGGCAACACGTTCCCACACCACATGGGTACTGTCAGAACGTTCTTGGTCAGCACGATAGACTCCGAGGAACATGTATCCTGATTCAGAAATGTTTTTCATGAAAGTGATGCGCAGCTCGTTCGTCCGCATCACAGTAAAGTAGAGGTGTTTGTTACGCTCTTCCATCAGTAGCTTGCGCTCTTTTCCATCAGTCAAACTGTCTGCTGGTTCCCACCACTCGGTAATGGTGGGCATGAGACTGTCGATTTCACCGTCGTTGTGCCACACTGGATGATGGTATTCCGGTCCCCAGATGACGACACCCTCATGATGAGGCAGTGGCTGATCCCAATAGTGGTTATTGTCGGTAATGCCGAAAAGTCGCAGGTAGTCGTCGCTAGTCTCAAAAATCTGTCCGCGCTTGAGCGTATAGGAGACGGCAGACGGCATTCCTTCTTGGTTGCGATTACCAGTAAAAGGAGCTAAGAACATCATGATGACACCAACGACCATTAACATCCCGACTGCAATCGTTATATATAATAATGTGCGTCGATTCCAAGGTCTTTCAGAAGATGTGCTGGGGGAGAGAACACCCTGTGTTTTTTCTCCCCCATTCCCCATCTGTGTCTCTTGGCAGAAAGCATCCCAATCCTTGTAGTCAGCAAACTGTGCAAGAAGATCGAGTGTGGAAACTCTTATAGTGGAATACTGCGGCAGATAGCCCCAAAAGCGCTTCAGTGTAGATGCACTGAGCGACTGGTGCAACTTCTCAAAGATAGCCTCCGCAAGAAAGTCGAAGTCGCGTGGCGTCTTCATCTTTCTGTCCACAGCTTCCTCAATAACATGACGAAGTGCGGCTTCGTATTCCTTTTGTTTTTCTTCAAGCATAGAGTTTTACAGACTGTCCACCACGGCACAGATATCTGCAAAGATTCTGTCCAGCTCGCCCAGTCCGTTGATGTGGTAGTGCAGGCCTTCCTTGGCATACCACTCAATGAGTGGCTGTGTCTGGTTGTGATATACCACAAGTCGTTTCTTGATAGTCTCCTCGTTGTCATCGGCACGACCGCTCTGCTGACCGCGCAACAGGAGGCGCTTCATCAGTTCGTCCTCTGGCACGTCAAGCTCGATCATGGCAGCCACTTTGTCGCCACGCTCCGAGAGCATCTTCTTCAGGGCCTCAGCCTGCGGGATAGTACGGGGGAAACCGTCGAAGATGACACCTTTGTGCTCACGTCCGAACGAGTCGTAAACCGAGGCGAGGATGCTCACCATCAGCTCGTCGGGAATCAGCTGTCCGTTGTCAATGAACTGCTTGGCGGTATTGCCAAGTTCCGACCCTTTCTTTATCTCAGCACGTAGCACGTCGCCCGTCGAGATATGCTCCAAGCCATACTTCTCAATCAACTTGTCGCTCTGTGTTCCCTTGCCTGAGCCTGGAGCACCGAAAATCACAATGTTCTTCATTTCTGTCGTTATTTAGTTTTTCGTTATTAATGTCACTCTGTTCTCATATCATTCTTTAACCAGTGTGTAGAGGTCTTTCAGTCCCCGTCCCTGCTGGTCGTAGTCCAGTCCGTAGCCGAGTATGAAGTCGTTAGGAATGCGGAAAGCCACATATTCCAGATTGAGGTCTTCTTGCAATTTCTCGGGCTTGAAGAAGAGCGTACACACATGGATAGAGGCAGGATTACGCGTGCCGAGCGACTCAATCATCTGCTTGATGGTGAGCCCCGTCTCTACAATGTCTTCCAGAATGATGACTGTTCTCCCAGTCAGGTCTTCGTTGATGCCCATCACCTCCTTGATCTTTCCCGTAGAAGTGGTTCCCTGATAGGAAGCCAGCTTCACGAAAGAAATCTCGCAGGGGATGGTCATTTCACGCATCAGGTCGGCTGCAAAGATGAAAGCGCCGTTGAGCACAGCCAGGAACAGCGGGTTCTTGCCCTCCATATCCTTTGAAATCTGCTGTGCCAGTTCCTTCACGCGCCACTTGATTTGAGCCTCTGGCATAGAGGTCTCAAACGTCTTGTCCTTAATCGTTATTTTACCCATGAGTGTATGCTGTGATTTCGTTCTTTATCTTACGATGAGTTTCTGAGCCTCGGTGCGACGACCGTCGTTCATCTTCACGATGTATGTACCGGTCTGCAGTCTCTGCTGTCGAGCCTTTGTCACGGCAGCACTTCTCGCAGACTGATACTCGGTCACC
>JAEEGI010020020.1_pt1 | contig 13437 bp, 11 predicted proteins | sample 8958751 | NCBI WGS metagenome assembly JAEEGI01 (sample SAMN16246545, study PRJNA631951) | gut metagenome | biome: gut microbiome; feature: rumen; material: KS-attached | host: Bos | place: Iran: Karaj | collected 2018-10
ATCTCGCATCTCGTGATGCACGCGGTCAACAATCGCGTGGACGCCTATATGGAGCTGTTCCTGCGTCACCCGCTCTCGATCCGACGTTACTACAGGCAGTTCGATTATTGAGCCTCACAATCAAAAGAAGGCTGACGGAGCACCGTCAGCCTTCTTTTCTATCCAGTTTTGCCCTCAGCGTGCCGACCAGCGGGCAAATTCCTCGTCCGTTGCGAGGACGCTGTGTGTCTCGCTGACGGCGTGATAGCTGCCCTTGGTATAGTCGATGCCGGAGCTTTTGTAATCATAGGCGATCGCCGTGCGCTGCTTCTCCACCCGCGGGTCCGGGTGCGGAACAGCAGAGAGCAAGCTCTTCGTATAGGGATGCAGCGGACGATCGAAGATGTCCTTCGTCGTCCCGGTCTCCACCAGATGCCCCAGATGCAGCACGCCGATGCGGTCAGAGATGTACTTGACCATGGACAGATCGTGCGCAATGAACAGATAGGCCGCGCCGAGCTCCTTTTGCAGGTCCTTCATCAGGTTGACCACCTGCGCCTGGATCGAGACGTCCAGTGCGGAGATCGGCTCATCTGCGATGACGAGCTTGGGCTCCATGATCAGCGCGCGGGCGATGCCGATGCGTTGGCGCTGGCCGCCGGAGAACTGGTGGGGATAGCGATTGGCGTGCTCCCGGTCCAGTCCAATGCGCTCCATAATGCGGTAGACTTTTTCCTGCCGCTCGTCAGCATTGACATAGAGGTGATGCACATCAAGGCCTTGAGCGATAATATCTCCCACCTTTTTGCGCGGATTGAGACAGGCCATGGGGTCCTGAAAGATCATCTGCATGCGGGTGCGCAGGTGCCGCGTCTCCGCCGCGCCAAGATGGCCGGAGATTTCCACGCCCTCGAAGAGAACGCGGCCCGCGGTCGGCGTGTAGAGACGAATGATTGAGCGGCCGATCGTGGATTTGCCAGAGCCGGATTCGCCGACGAGGCCGTAGGTCTCTCCCTCGTCAATATAGAACGAGACGCCGTCCACCGCCTTGACCGTGAATTTCTTGCTGACGCGGAAGTACTGCTTCAGGCCCTCCACTTCCAGAAGGTGTTCAGCCATCTGTTCTTTCCCCTCCCCTCATGCTTTCGATGCGACGGCGCAGCGAGTCGGGCATCGCCACCTTGGGCGCGCGCTCGTCCAGCAGCCAGCTTGCCGCATAATGTGTCTGGCTGATTTGAAACATTGGCGGCTCCGCCTTATAATCCGCTTCCAGCGCATAGGCGTTGCGTGGGGCGAACGGATCGCCCGCCGGCAGGTCTACCATGCTCGGCGGCGAGCCGGGGATCGTGTAAAGCCTCTCGCTGCTTTCATCGGAGATGTCCGGCATGCTGCTGAGCAGACCCCAGGTATAGGGATGGCGCGGGTCGTAGAAGATGTCCTCCACCGTGCCTTTTTCCGCAATGCGCCCGGCATACATGACGGCCACATAGTCCGCCACCTTCGCCACGACGCCGAGATCATGTGTGATATAGATTACCGAAATGCCGGTTTTCCGCTGGATCTCCTGGATCAGTTCCAGGATCTTGGCCTGGATCGTAACGTCCAGTGCCGTCGTCGGCTCGTCGCAGATCAGAATGTCCGGGCTGCAGGAGAGGGCAATGGCGATGACCACGCGCTGACGCATGCCTCCGGAGAGCTGGTGGGGATAGTTCCGCATCCGCTTTTCTGCCTCCGGGATGCCGACGAGCTCCAGCAGCTCGATCGCCCGGCGGCGGGCCAGCGCTCTGGACAGGTGCAGATGCTGGATCATCCCCTCCATCAGCTGCATGCCGATCGTCATCGTAGGGTCGAGCGAGGTCATCGGGTCCTGAAAGACCATGGCAATATGCGTGCCGTTGATATGCCGGCGCATCTCGCGGCGGGACAGACGCAGAAGATCCCGCTCCGTCCATTCATCCTTCTCCCGGCAACGATAAAGGATTGTCCCGCCTTCAACAATCTGGTTGGAACTGACAATTCCCATGATCGCCTTGACGGTCACGCTTTTGCCGGAGCCGGACTCGCCCACGATGGCGAGCGTTTCCCCCTGATAAAGGTCCAGATCCACACCGCGCACGGCGCGCACCGTACCGCCGCTTGCCTGGAAGGAGATACGGAGATCCCGGATCGTCAATGTCTTTTCCATGCTCACATCTCCTTCATCTTGGGGTCAAAGGCGTCGCGCAGGCCGTCGGCCATCAGGTTGAAGCTCAGCATCAGCAGTGCCAGCACCGTGACCGGGAAGAGCACCAGGAAGGGATACATGGTCATGGACTTGAAGCCGTCGCTGATCAGCGAGCCGAGGCTTGCCAGAGGAGCGGGGATGCCCAGGCCGATGAATGCCAGAAAGGCCTCGGTGAAGATGGCGTTCGGGATCGTCATCATGCACATGACGATAATCTGGCCGAAGATGTTCGGCAGGATTTCCCGGAAAATGATCGAAAAGGTGCTTTCACCCAGGGTGCGGGAAGCGAGGACGAATTCCCGTTCCTTCAGCCGCAGGGTCTGGGCACGAGTCACGCGGCTCATGCCGATCCACTCAGTGATCATCAGAGCCACGGTGATGCTGGTCAGGCCCGGCTTCATCACCACGATCAGAAGCGTCACGATCACTGTCGTGGGGATCGTGGAGAGGATCTCAACGATTCGCTGGAGGAAGAAGTCAAGCTTTCCGCCATAATAGCCGGAGACCAGCCCGAAGCTCATACCGACAAAGGTGTCGATAAGGATGGCCACCAGCGCCACATACAGCGAAACGCGCGTACCGGTCCATGTCCGCGCAAACTGATCGCGGCCAAGGGCGTCGGTCCCGAAGATGTGCGTCACATCCTCGATTCCCTTCTGGGTATAGACGTTGCTGCGGATCGGCTCGCCGTTGACATACTGGGTATAGACGCCGGAAAAAACCGGAGCGGATTCCCAGCCCGCGATGTGCGGCGGCAGGTTGCGCTGGGACATGTCCTGCGTGCGGTAATCATAGCCGCTCAGCGCGGGACCGGCAAAGGCCATGAATACGATGAGCACGATCATTACAAGCCCGAACACCGCGCCGCGGTTCTTGACGAAGCGGCCCAGCGCGTCTTTCCAGAAGCTCTGTGCACTGTAAACCTTATCGATGCCGAGATCCCGGTTCTGTGCCGGTACGAAATCCTCTCTCTCTACGAGAGAGGCATACTCCTTTGCCGTCATCATGTTGAAGCATCCTCCTTTGCCAGACGGATGCGCGGGTCGATCACACCGTAAAGGATGTCCACAATCAGCATCACAGAGATGAACATGATGCTGTAAACGAACACCACCGCCAGCACGACATTATAGTCGTTGAACTGGATGGCCGACACCAGCAGGCTGCCGATACCGGGGATCGCAAAAATCTGCTCCACCACAAGGCTTCCCGTCATCAGCTCGACCGTCAGGGGCGCGAGCACCGTGACGATCGGGATCAGCGCATTGCGAAGACCATGTACGCCGAGCAGCCGAAACGACGATATGCCCTTCGAGTCGGCCAGCAGCATGTAGTCCGAGCCCATGACCTCCACCATTTCGGTCCGGGCAAAGCGCGCGACGGTAGCCATGGAAAACATGCTTAGCGAGATCGTGGGCATCACGGTCGAGCGCGCGGCGTCCGCCGTGCTGTACAGCAGCGGCAGCCAGCCGAGGCGGAAGCCGATAAAATAACTCATGGCCATGGCAAACACATAGGAGGGAAAGGCAACGCCGATAACGGAGACCACCGTGGCGAAAGTATCCAGGAAGGAGTTGCGCTTCATCGCAGCCACAATCCCCATCAGCAGCCCGATGAGCGTGCCGAGCGCCACCGCCTGCACCCCGATGCGGATTGAAACCATAATGCGTGCGCGCAGCAGCGAGGCGATGGGCATATTTTTCTGGATGACATAGGAAACGCCGAAATCCCCGGAGAGCATGGCCTTGAGATAATTGACAAACTGAACGGGAAGGGGCTTGTCCAGGCCGTATTTGGCCTCGAGATTTGCCCGCTGCACCGCGGTGATCTTCTCGTCGTTGAAGGGGCTGCCCGGCATGCTGTGAAGCATGGTAAAGAGAACGGCGAGAATAATGAGGACGGTGACCACCGAGATCAGCACCCGTTTGAGGACGTACTTAAACATACTTTTTCCCCTTTACGAAGGACGGCCGCGCAACCGATGTAGCGCGGCCGCCCTTTAACGGATTTGCTGTATGAATGCTGTATCAGAAGTTCACATCCACGTCTTTGTAGATCGTTCCCACACCGACGGGGAAGAAAGCCAAACCGGTGATGCCGGGCCGCACCATGGCGGCGGTACCCTTCTGGTAGACCGGAAGGATCACAGCGTGCTCCATCACGAGCGCCTCGGCCTGCTTGAGCGCCTCCCAGCGCTCCTCGTACCGGTTGGCAAGATCGCCGTTGGCGTCCGCGATCAGCTTGTCATATTCCTCATTGCTCCACTCGCCGTAATTGTAGGTCGAGCCAGTCGTCCACATGTCCAGATAGGTCATCGGGTCAGCGTAGTCCGGGCCCCAACGGGTCAGGCCGAGCTGATACTCACGGTTCTGCATCAGTTCGGTACGGCTCTTCTTCGGCTGAGATTTGAGGTTGATGTGTACGCCGGGCAGATTGTTCTCGATCTCGCTCTGCAGGAACTGGGCAATTAGCGGCGTGGAGTCGGAGTCGTCATAGAGAAGCTCGATCGTGACTTCGTCCACACCGAGCTCTTCCTTGGCTGCCTCCCAGTACTCCTGGGCCTTGGCCTTGTCGGTCTGCAGGTAGAGCGGTGAGGTCTCACGGAAGTCCTTGCCGTCCGGGCCGATGGCCAGGCGGTTCGGGATCGCGAAGTCGGCGGGCGTGGAGCCGTCCTGCAGGATCTCATAGCAGATCACGTCCTTGTCATAGCTCAGTGCGATGGCCATGCGCAGGTTTTCGTTCTCAAGGCCGCAGGAATACTCCTCGCTCTTCGGATTGAGGTTGGGGGAGAGATACCACAGATAGCCCTCTTCGATGCGGGTAAAGCCGTCCATGGTCTGGTACTTCACGATCTGGTCGCCGGAGAGGCGGACATAGTCCAGGGTGCCGTTTTCATAGGCCAGCATCGTCTGCTGCGGATCCTTGATGATCTGGAAATTGATTTCGTCCAGATTGACCTTGTCCGCGTCATAGTAGCTGGGGTTTTTCTTGAGCTGATAGGTGTTGCCGCCCACGTCCCAGGCAGACATGTAGAAGGGGCCGCAGCAGAGCAGCTTGTCGGCACCCAGCGCATACTCGCTGCCGAGCTCCGTGGCAAAGGCCTCGTTGATCGGACAGAAGCTGGGGAAGGTCATCAGGTTCAGGAAATAGGAAACAGGATGATCCAGCTCGACCTTCAGGGTCTTGCTGTCCACAGCGCTGACGCCGAGTTCCTCGATGGGCAGCTCGCCGCTGATGATGGGCGTTGCGTTCTTCACGGCCGCCACTTCCATCATGAAGCTGTATTCGGAGGCAGTCACGGGATCGACCAGACGGCGCCATGCGAAAACAAAGTCGTCCGCCGTGACGGGTACGCCGTTCATCCAGTTGGCGTCCTCACGAATGTGGAACACATACTCAGTAGATTCCTCGTTCGTCTCATAGGATGCGCACAGCGCGTTGACCGGCGTGCCGTCCGCAGCAGTGACGAAGAGCGGTTCGATGATCGCGGAGATAACCTCCAAGCAGTCAGCCTCCGTGGCGATCGTGGAATCCATGTCGAACAGCTCAGCCATACGGCCAACGTTCAACACCTTGTAGTCGCCGTCCTCTGCGGTATCGGCAGACGCGGCGTCTGCAGGGGCCGCGGGAACAGGAACCGTTTCCTGCGCGGCAGGAGCGCCGCAGCCCGCCAGCATCAGCAAAGCCAGCAAAAGCGGCAGGATCTTCTTCCAGGTTTTCATGGCGTTCTCTCCTTTTTTCACGGCTCCGTCAAAGCAGAACCATAGTATTCAGCGGTTTCTCACGCTAAATTGACTATAGCATTTTCCATATAACTTGTCAATAACTTTGTACCACTTTGGCGGAACACAGGCGCGGCAATCGCAAGGCCTGTGAAGCAGCAAAATATGGCATATTTTCGCTCTTTCCGAGCACTTCGTTTGGCTCGCCCGAGGCAGAGCATTCGCCTTCGAAAAGCCCGGTCGGACACGAATTGTTAAATTGGTACAAAAAATAACAACAATTATATAAAATGCCGCACGGCGAGCCGAAGCCCGCCGTGCGGCGTTATGATCCTGCGATCGTGATTCAATTATCCTTCTCTTTGGTAATGGACGCTGAAGTTGCACTTATCGCCTCTGGTATAAGTGCGGGCGTATTCCACGATCCGGCCGTGCTGATCATAGCTCAGACCCTGGAACTTCATCACGGCAAAGGAACTGTCGATGTCCAGCAGACGCGCCTCCATGGGGTCAAGCTCCTCCAGTTCCAGCCGCTCCCACACGCGGGAGATGCGGATGCCGTAGAATTCATAGATCTGATACATGGAAAAAACATTGAGATCCACCTGCGGAAGGTTTTCCAGTACGGTCGTTGGGATATACAGCTCTTCGAGCGAGTAGGGTTCGCCGTCGCTGCAGAGAACGCGCTTGATATAGTACACGCTGTCGTGGGGATCGATTTTCAGCAGACTTGCATAATAGGGGCCGGCTTCTCGCGTTGCCTTGATGAGTATCTTGGCCGAGCTCTTGTGGCCGAGCTGCTCCATCGTCTGCTTGAAGCCGCCGATGGTCTCAAGATCACGCTCGTCCTTCCTGCTCGTGACGTACACGCCCTTTCCCTGCACACTTTTCAGCAAACCCTCGTAGATCAGCGCGGAGATCGCGGAGCGTACGGAGAGGCGGTGAATCCCGTAGGTCTCCGCCAGAGCGTTCTCGGAGGGAATCGGTGTGCCGGGCGGATACTCGCCGCTCTCGATTTTGCTGCGGATAACTTCCCGCAGTTGAAGATAGAGCGGGGAGTGATAATTCACTTTTTTCTCGTTCAAAGCACCTTACACCGCCTTTCCATTCGCCGCCGCGGCATGCGCGTCACTCGGCAAGTCGGGTTTCCATCCGGCTGATCAGCATGACCCGGTCCGGTCGGATCATGACCCGGCAGTATTCCAGCATTGCTCCGTCCTGATCATAGGTCCGGCTCTCGATTCGAAAGATGGGCGTCTCATTGGGAAGCTCAAGCAATTCGGCTTCTTCTCCCACGCGCGTGGTGGAGATCCGCTCCTCGCCCTGCGTGGGAACCACGCCGTATTCCTGCTCAAAAACGCGATAGAGCGAGTCTCGTGCAAAATCGAAGCGGTCGATGTCCGGAAAGCGCTCGACCAGGAAATATGAGCTCTCGATCTGCAGGACCCTGCCGTCTGCAAAACGGAGGCGCGACAAATGCCACAACTGCGTGCCCAGCGTGACCCGGAAAAGGCGGGAAAGACGCTTGTCGCTCTCGATCTTTTCAAAGGCCAGCAGACGGCTCTCATGGGGCCGTCCCTGCAGTGTGGTCTCCTCTTCGAAGGATTTCAGACCCTGCAGTTTGCGGCGGTATTTGTCCCCGGAATAGTAGATCCCGGACCCGGGACGTACCTCCAACTCGCCGCTCTTGACCAGCCGGTTGATCGCCGAGCGCAGCGTACTGCGGTTGCACGACCACATCTCGCACATTTCCCGCTCTGCGGGCAAGCGATCGCCCGCCTTCAATCTGTTTTGTCTCAGATAGGCACGAAGTGCTTCCAGAGCGGCCTCACGCGGTCGGACAACATACTCTTGCAACGCTGCACACCCTCTTTCCGCCTGTAAGTATTCAATAAAGTATAGCACGAAAAGCCATCCGAACGCAAGTAAAAGATCGGCTTTGGGCGTGTTGTACATTTTTCAAATAAGCCCTAGTGTTGTCTTGCTCCTCTCCTCTTGAGTGATAAAATCGCCTTCAGCTTCTCCCAGGAAAAATGAGGTCTGCTCTCGCCGATTGAATTATCGTTTACTTGACGGTACAGAGAAGATGTTAATCCTGTATCGTGAAAACCCTTTCTTTTTCGTGTTGCAACAAACCGTGAAAGCCAAAAAAACGTGTTTGTATTAGAACTCCATTAGAACTGGGGAAAGTGCAAAAAGTGAAAATAAAGAAAAAGTTCCGAAAACGCTTATTGCTAAGCAATTTTCGGAACTTTTATGGTGCGCGAGGCGGGACTTGAAGTCCATGTGCCGCGTCTCGCTGCATCTATTCTTTCATTTTACGGCTAAAATAATCCAAAAATCAGAAAAGCAGGTATCATTTCGCTCCGTTCATTCCAATCATTCTATTATGATTTGGGTCATTTTTATGGTCAATGATGAAGGGAGTAAAACATGAAAACTATCTTTGAAGAAATGGGCGGAACCTATTCCGAGATTGGCGGCTATCTCATTCCCGATCTGGTCGCGGAAGATGCTCCCCCGCTCAAAAAATACGGCTGGATGCGGAAACAGTATCTAAAGGAACACCGGCCGGTCCTGTACACGAATCTGCTTCTTTCCGATAATCTTTATCCGCACTGCGCTGAGATCGAATGCGTCTGTGAGGATCGGCTGGAACTGATCGTCCGGCAAATGGCCGAGCAGGAAGGCGTGACCGAAGCGCTCAAGGCTACCGACCAGATGGAATGGGTCAGGCGGATGAACAACATCCATAAACGTGCGGAAGAGATCGTGCTGCACGAGTTCGTGTATTGCTGAGGAGGTCGTCATCATGCAAGTTCTGGAAGACCTTTACCTCGGTGACGTTCGCCCCAGCGACCGGAGCTTTAAGCGCAACAGCCAGTACGCAAAGGCCCTTGACGAGGTTGTCAGAGCCGGGGACGCCCTGACCGATGGCCTCACAGAAGAACAGAAAGAGCTTTTTGAGGACTACATGACCGCCCAGCGTGAGGTCAATGTGCTGACCGATTGTGAGACATTTTGCCTGGCTTTTAAGTTAGGCGCGAAGATCATGCTGGATGTGCTGACAGACGGACAAATGAGAGAAATCTAATGGTTTATTGGGCCAGCCAAATTGGCTGGCCCTTTTTCGTTGAACTATTCTTGACAGGTTATGGAAAAGCTTGCGCTCTAAGATCAGTACTCCAGGTTCTTGTCGGTCTCCTTGGAGAAGACGTGAGCGACCTTGCCGTCGAAGGCGAAGTGGACGGTGTCGCCGATGTTGTAGTTGCCCTTCATGTCGATGGTCGGGACGATGATGATGACGTCGCGGCCGTCGGCATTCACGTGCAGGTGCACGGAAGAGCCCATCATCTCAGCCACGTCGACCTTGGCGGTGATGCCCTCGTCGGCCACGTCAGTGTGCTCGGGACGCACGCCCAGGGTAACAGGCTGGCTCTGCACGTCGTTCTTCAGCAGGCGCTCTTCCTTGTCCTCGCTGAGCCGCACCTTGATGCCGCCCACTTCCACGAAGAACTTGTCGCCCTCGCGCTTGAGCTCGGCGTCGAAGAAGTTCATGACGGGCATGCCGATGAAGCCGGCGACGAAGAGGTTCGCGGGATGATTGAACACTTCCTGAGGAGTGCCGATCTGCTGGATGTAGCCGTCCTTCATGATGACAATGCGGTCGCCCAGGGTCATGGCCTCGGTCTGGTCGTGGGTCACGTACATGAAGGTGGTGTCGATGCGCTGGCGCAGCTTGATGATCTCGGCGCGCATCTCGTTGCGGAGCTTTGCGTCCAGGTTGGACAGAGGCTCGTCCATCAGCATCACCTTCGGGGCGCGCACGATGGCGCGGCCGATGGCAACGCGCTGGCGCTGGCCGCCGGACAGAGCCTTGGGCTTGCGCTGCAGATACTGGGTGATGTCCAGGATCTCAGCAGCCTCGCGCACCTTGCGGTCGATCTCGTCCTTGGGAGTGTGGCGCAGCTTCAGGGAGAAGGCCATGTTGTCATACACGGTCATATGGGGGTACAGAGCGTAGTTCTGGAAAACCATAGCGATGTCACGATCCTTGGGGGCCACGTCGTTCATGACCTTGCCGTCAATGATCAGCTCGCCGCCGGAGATCTCTTCCAGACCCGCGACCATGCGCAGGGTGGTGGACTTGCCGCAGCCGGAGGGTCCGACCAGCACGATGAATTCCTTGTCCTTGATGTCCAGGCTGAACTGCTGAACGGCAACGACGCCTTCATCGGTGATCTGCAGGTTCACTTTCTTCTTTTCGGGTTCGTCCGCAGCCTTTTTCTTGTTCTTTTTCTTCTCTTCGCCGCTGACGTAGGGGTAGACCTTCTTGATGTTTACCAGTTTGACTTCTGCCATGTTTTCCGACTCCGTGCACACAGCCTCCGCTTGATGTGCACTCACGGCTCTCCGCGCTGGAAGAGTCCGCGTTGCGACAGGTCTCCACACTGCCGCAGCCTGAGTCAAGGCCTTTTTTATCCTCCTTTTTTTCACAGCTTGCCTGCCATGTTTGTGGAGTGGCAGGGGCCGTGGAATTAACATGCTTATTCTGATCGAAGCTGCGTGGATGATCTTTCGTGACGTCCTTGCAAGCTTCAAACATCTCGACCGGTTTGGCTATTCTCTGGGTCTCTTGTGCCCAGTACTTTCTAATAAAACTATATCATAGAAATTGTCGTTGGCTTCTATTCAATTTTATTGATTCGCTACCACTTTATCAGGAGGCCTTGTTCTTCATTTCTATTTCCGCTATGATGCCAATGAACAAAGGGAAATCTATCCGGAAAGGAATACTATCAATGAATCGTATTTCGATGAATGCAGGCTGGCAATTTGTCAAGTTGCCTAAGGGCATCCCCGCCGAAAGAGAGGATCTGGACTGGGAGCCGGTATCTCTTCCTCACACCTGGTATCGGGAGAATGATCCCTACCACGGTCTTGTGCTCTATCGCAGGAAGATAGAGGTCGAGGATGGATGGAAAAATGCTTTTCTGGAATTTGAAGGCGCCGATCAGCGCTGCCGCGTATTTGTCAACGGCAGGGAGATCGGAGAGCACAAGGGAGCCTATGCCCGCTTCCGCTTCCCGGTGCCCGATGAGGCGCGGGAGAGCGGCCTGCTGCGGATCGAGGTGCTGCTGGACAACGGGGTCTCCCCGGATTCTTCCCCCAATTTCGGAGATTTCACGATCTTCGGCGGCCTGTACCGGAATGTGAATCTTCTGGTCACCGGCGAAGACCATTTTGACTACTGCTATTACGGCACCGACGGCGTGATCGCCCGCGCGACTGTGGACGAGACCGGCTGCGGCCTGCTGGAGCTGGAGCCCCATGTCTGCACCGACAAGACCGGCGCGCTCGTCGCGTATACGCTGACCGGACCGGAGGGCGAGCTTGCCGCCGAAGGCTGCGCCGCCGCAAATGAGAGCTGTTCTCTGCGTGTCGCGGAGCCGAAGCTCTGGAACGGCAAAAAGGCCCCGAGGCTCTACACGCTCCGGGCGGCGCTGCAGGTCGACGGGGAAGCGGTGGATGAAACCGTCCTGCGCCTGGGCTTCCGCAGCATCAGCATGAGCCCCGACGAGGGCCTGCGCCTCAACGGCGAATTGCTCAAGCTCCATGGCGTTGCCAAGCACCAGGACCGCGCCGGCGTGTTCTCCGCCGTGAGCGGGGGGCAGATCGATGAGGATTTTGACATCATCCGGGAGATCGGCGCCAACGCCGTGCGCCTGAGCCACTACCAGCATCCCCAGCACGCCTATGACCGCTGCGATGAGGACGGCCTGCTTGTCTGGGCCGAGGTCCCCATGCTGAAAATGACGGAGAACGGCGCGCTTTACGCCAACATCGAGCAGCAGCTCATGGAGCTGATCCTGCAGAACATCCACCATCCTTCCATCTTCTGCTGGGGCATCCAGAACGAGATCGGCATGTTCCGGGACGCGCCCTTTATGCACGAGGAGTGCCGGGTGCTGACCGCGCTTGCGAAGCGGCTGGACCCGAACCGGCTGGTGACCGCGGCGAACCTCTACAATGTAAAGCCCACAAGCCAGCTCAACGCCGTCACCGATATGGTGGGCTATAACCTGTATTTCGGCTGGTACTACGGCGAGATGCCGGACTATTCCAAGTACCTGGACAATTACCACGCCCTTCGCCCAGAGATGCCCCTGGGCATCAGCGAGTACGGCGTGGACTGCAACGTGGCCCTGCACAGCGAGGACCCGAAGGTGAAGGACTACTCCGAGGAATACCAGGCCCTTTGGCATGAAACGGTCTATCCCATCCTGCAGAGCAAGGACTACCTCTGGGGCAGCTTCATCTGGAACATGTTCGACTTCTCCAGCGACCGGCGCAACGAGGGCGGTGTGAAGTTCATCAACGGCAAGGGCCTTGTCAGCTATGACCGGAGCTTGCGGAAGGACGCGTTTTTCTACTACAAGGCCAAGTGGTCCGACGAGCCCTTCGTGCACCTGTGCGCCAGCCGCTTTGTGAAGCGCTGCCGGGAGAAGGTGGACGTGAAGGTCTACACCAATCAGAGAGCGGTGACGCTTTTTGTCAACGGCGCGGAGCAGGGGACCCTGTCCAACAACGGAAACGGTACCGTTCTGTTCCGGGATGTGGCTCTCGAGCAGGGAGAAAACCGGCTGAAAGCTATGAGCGGCGAGCTTGCCGATTCTCTGATCTTTGAACGGGTAGAGACAGCGGAAGAGAGCTACCGTCTGCCGGAGGAAACGAGCGGACCTGTGCGCAACTGGTTTTTGAGTGATGACGATACCGTTAAGGAGGGCTATTACTCCATCATGGACACGGCAGAGGATGTTCTCAGCGGGGCCCGCTCCGTGCTCGTACGTTTTGTCCCCAGCCTGGTGGAGGTGCTGGACCGGGATGTGATCCCGATGGGGCTTTCGATGAAAAGCATCCTCAGCCGGGAGCTGAAGAATGATCCCGACACGATGCTGCGCATCAACGATGCGCTTCACCAGATTAAAAAGGAACTCTGATTGAAGGAGGATTGTGAGATGGCTGTATCGCTGGAGCAATTCAAGCCGACCAGGGACTACCTGATCTGCGTCGATTCCGATGGCTGCGCGGTGGATACCATGGACATCAAGCATAAACGCTGCTTCGGCCCCTGCCTGGTAAGGGAGTGGGGCCTGGAAGCCTGGGAAAAGGAAATCCTGACGCGCTGGGACGAAATCAACCTCTACAGCATGACCCGCGGCATCAACCGCTTCAAAGGCTTGGTTATGATGTTGGAGGAGATCGACGCGCGGCTGACGCCGATCGAAGGACTTTCCGCCCTGAAGTCTTGGGTGGACACGGCTAAGGAGCTTTCCAATCCTTCGTTGGAAGCAGTGATCCAGGCAAACGACGCGCCGGTGCTGAAAAAAGCGCTGAACTGGTCCTATGCCGTGAACCGCGCCATCGCGGCGCTGCCCTGGGAAGTCAAGAAGGCCTTTCCCGGGGTAAAGGAAGGCTTTGAGGCGGTACGCGCCTTTGCCGATATTGCGG
>JAEEGI010020021.1_pt1 | contig 13436 bp, 16 predicted proteins | sample 8958751 | NCBI WGS metagenome assembly JAEEGI01 (sample SAMN16246545, study PRJNA631951) | gut metagenome | biome: gut microbiome; feature: rumen; material: KS-attached | host: Bos | place: Iran: Karaj | collected 2018-10
TCTACCTGGACGAGGAGACCGGCCTGATCAGCGGCTTCGGCGTCATGTCCGAGTTCGTTATGTAATTTCCCAAACAAAGGGCGCGTTGCAAAATAGCGTCTGAAAAAACAAAGGCACCAGCTTTCCCCGAAAAGGGGTTGGCTGGTGTCTCTGTTTGTGGTAAAATTTAGGTGTGAAACAAAACCTTACCATTTCAGAGTATTACGTAGTTGAGCGAAATGGTCAACTGAATTTACTCTGAACACAGAAAAAATAATACCAGAGGATGCACCCGTCCGGCTGACAGACGCGCAGCTTGAGAAGCTGGATTAAACCAACGATAAGTTCCAGTTTGACGAGGTGATCCAATGGAACTTGACGAAAAATGGATAAGAGCACATTTGCCGGAAGACTGCCGGGATTAACCGATTGACTGTTTTGGTGGTCTCTATTTGGATGGCCTCAAGGTAATGTCGAAAGGAGAACGCGGCGATCCTGACACGATCCGCTATGAGGCGAAGGATGAGGAGGATCTGAAATGGTGGCAGCTGGATACCATCTGCCGGTTTGTCGGCAAAGCAGATAAAACGAAAATCTGGCGCTGGTACAGAGATTATGCAAATTCAAAGCTCGGGCAGTTCTGCTATATCGAACACAGACATTACGACTATAATGCCATAGAAGATGCCAGATTGCCGGGGTTTGAACGATATCTCAGGAACCTGAAGTATGCCTTCCCTGCAGACTACTTCAGAAAGAAGGTTGAAGAATATACCGGCCTCATGAACCGCTGGTTTCTGGTTCCCCACTGGGGTTATGATTTTGAAAAACTGTGTTTTATCGAGATCAGTGATTCAAGGGAATACAGCAGTGATTTTGATAAATCCGAAGAGATAAAGCCCGATCGTATCATTCGAGTAGTAGACTGACAGATTCCGGTTTGTCGGGATGACGCAAAATCGGGATTTGTAGGAGGAAACAGAATGTCATTCGATAATATGATGCCTTGTTCTGAAGAAGACGCTGAATTGATTGAAGAACAGGCCAGCCGGGCGTTTGATACCATCGCTCCGCCCGAAGAGGCTGCCAAGGAAGAAGAATTCGTGTATAAAGTCACAGATGAAAAAGGAAGCCTTCTCGGAGGGTGTATTCTGGCTGTCGATGCACGGAAAACAGCGTCGATTTTCGATCTGTGGGTGGAGGAAGCATACCGCTGTCAGGGAATTGCTTCCGCGCTGATCCAAGAGGCCGAGAAGAAAGCAAGAGAGCTTGGCTGCTATCTCGCCATGGTCGGCACTTTCGATTTTCAGGCAAAACCGTTCTACGAAAACCATGGCTATATGGTGAATGACACAATGACGGGTGTGCCGAAGGGACATGCGCACTATTTCATGACGAAAAGGCTCGACCGAACCGTTACCCAACATGATCCTTCAAATCCAAATCAATATGAGATTATCCCAGGCAGCGAAGAAGATGCGAAGTTCCTCTCCGGCAGGCTGCGCAGGCACGATGAAGCATTCGCGCCGCGCGAGCACGAATACGTTTCCATCGGGAAAAAGGTCATGGACGAGAACGGCAGGATCATTGCCGGCCTTGTCGGCGGCGTAGACGGATGGAATGGCACAGATATCGATGCGCTTTGGGTGGACGATCCGTACCGGAGGCAAGGGATCGGCACCCGGCTGCTCCGCCAGTTTGAGCGGGAGGCCAAAGAAAACGGCGCAAATGTTGTGTTTATTGAAGCATATGATTGGAACGTGGGATTTTTCAGAAAGAACGGCTATGAGACAGTGACTGGCATGCTTGAGGATTATCCGAAAGGTCACACCATGTATTGCATGCAGAAGCCGCTTTGACTGGCGCACTGACCAATTCCAGTTTGAAGAGGTAAATATGTTTATTGAATTGGTTCGATTAAAACACGGAGATTCTGATTTGGATGAATTGATTCGGATTCATCAAGAACCATCCGTCTCCAGATTTCTTTCAACTTCTGATAATTATTTTAAATATGTAACAGGAACGGAAGGCGTCGATTATTACAAGATAATAGTCGACGGGATTCTTGTCGGAGGAATTCATAGTGAAATTGATAGCAATACTGTGTCTCTCAGCATTTGTGTCGATGAAAAGCATAGATGCCTTGGAATAGCAGAAAAGTCATTGCAGAAATTCTTTTCACTATTGCCGAGTGCTGTTAAAACAATAGAAGTATATATCGAAGAGACAAATATTCCGTCAATCCTTTTATTCCAAAAGCTTGGATTTCAAACTTCAGGGAAAGAGCAAGAACTTATAAAGTATTGTAAGTTGTTATAATGACAAATCCCGGGATGAACCTTGGAACATAAAATTGGAATATATTACAGGATAATGAAATAAGCAAATCGGAATTTGGCTTTTGCAATCATCGATTTGTGTTACGGAACGCTATATCAAATTATGGGCGGAAAGGCAAATATGGAAGACTGTGTGTTTTGCAAAATAGGTACCGGCGAGATACAGGGACTCAGGATCTGTGAAGATGACGAGGCTCTCGCATTCATGGACATCTCGAAGGATTATGACGGACATATTCTTGTTATACCCAAGAAGCACTATCGATATGTGACCGATTGTCCCGAGAATGTGGCTTGTAAGGTTTGGTTCATGGCACAGAAGGTCAGTAAACACCTGATTGAAGACTGCGGTTACGACGGAGCCGACATCATGTCAGCCAACAGTCCCGTGAGCCAATCACTCCCTCATTTTCATGTACACATAATCCCGAGAAAAATCGGGGATCGACTGGGCAATCCAGGAGAATGGCCTACGCCAGCAGGGGCTAAGGAAGATGTGCGCGTTATGCATGAAAGGCTGAAAATGATCTGATATATTCAAGGATGACCGGAAAGAAAAGCGTTTTCCCCTTTGTATGACAAATTCCAGTTTGTCGGGATATCACTATATCGTAATATGTTGAGGTGCAAAATGATCCTTGTCATTGAAAGCGTCGTCTTGTGTCTGGCGTTCACCGGGATGGTGTACCTGATGTCTCGGGATCCCATCAAGACTCTCTATAACTACCCGCCGAAGATCCAGGCACGGGTGAAGTCCCTGCCGGAATATCAGGGCAAGATACCCACCCAAAAGAACAAGGTGGCGGCCAAGCTCTGTGCCTCGGTACTGTTCGTGATCGTCCTGGCCCTGGTCCTTCGCTATGTGAACGGCTGCACCACCTTCATGAAAGCTTTCGGCATGGGGTTCCTCCTCTGGACCGTCGTAAATCTATGGGACGCTCTGGGGCTGGACATCCTCTGGTTTTGCCACGATCCCCGGTTCGTCCTCCCGGGCACGGAGGACATGACGGCGGACTACCACGACTACGGTTTCCACCTGAAAGGGTTTTGTATCGGCGAAGCCCTGGCCCTGGTCGTCTGCGCCTTAGCGGGGCTGGTGGTGCGATTTGTACTGTAATGTTTGAGGAGATAGGAAACAGAAATGCATTCATATATCACATTGAGAGAAAAACCTGACATAAAAGAAACCGCAGCGGAATGGTTCCACAGCAAGTGGCATGTTCCGACGGAAGCATATCTGGAGTGCATGGATGCTTACCTTAAGGGAGAAACGGAATACGGTTGGTATCTTTGCTTGGACGGCGAAAAGATCGTTGGCGGTATGGGGGTCATAGAAAACGACTTCCATGACCGAAAGGATCTGACCCCGAATGTCTGTGCTGTCTATACCGAAGAAGAATACCGTCGCAGAGGAATTGCGGGACATCTGCTGAACATGGTCGTGCAGGATCTGCGCGAAAAAGGCATCTCTCCTGTTTATCTGGTCACGGACCATATTGGTTTTTACGAACGCTATGGCTGGGAATTCCTGTGTATGGTTCAGGGTGACGGTGAACCTGATCTGACCAGGATGTACTATCACCGGTAAGAAAAAGACCGATACAATAGGCTCCTTCATCAGAAAAAGTGCAACATTTTTACCACATCTCTATTAGAATGTTGCACTTGATATATACCTATTAGCATTTTGGTGGTTCAAAAAATACCTAAATAAGGGGATTTCTTTACTATATATACCTATTATCACGCTTTAGTCAACCGCTCCTAAGCGGAACGCCGCGCGTTCGAATCGCGCCGGGGACGCCAAAAAGCCTGAAAACACTTAGTTTTTGGGCTTTTTTCTTTTGCCGTTATTCATCACGAGTTGTCTTTCGCTTTTCTGCCCACATTTCATGAGAATGTATATCCTGTTTTGATATTACCATTATACCGCAGGGGAGGTGCAGCGGACACGCTTTATTCTGTGATTAGATACACATTTTGCTGATCAAAGCAAATTGCTTCAGTATGGTTGTAGATCATCGCCATAACTCGGTTGTTCGACAATCCTCTAGTGGACGGTTTGCCATAAACTTATATGGTTACAGATTGTCCCATATGCTGAATCATCTTCCAGAATCGTGTCGCATCGAGAGCGTCCATCTGGAGAGGATCGTGTAGCGATGATACAATAACCAAGCAGAACAGGTGATCCGGTCTGTATCGGAGAAAAGGAGCTTTTCCCGCGCGACTATATAAAAACACTCCACCCTTTGCGGTGGGGTGTTTTTTATGCTTTGATTTCTGAGAAGGACATAAAGGGCGATGATCGTAACGGACAAGTTGCTATTATTGCATCGAGCGTGTATACTGTATATGAAGTATCAGCGCAAGGACATCTAACCAATGGGGATCAAAGGACACAAATTCGTCAGGCATCGCTTGACCCACGTGCAGGTCATAGTGCTTGGCTTTGCGCTGATGATCGCCATAGGCACGGCGCTGCTGATGCTACCCTGTTCCTCCGCGGATGGACGCTCTCCAAGCCTGCTCACCGCGCTGTTTACGGCCACCTCGGCCTCGTGTGTCACCGGTCTTGTCCGACGCAGCACTTCGGAATGGTCCCTTTTCGGCCAGGTGATACTGCTCCTGCTCATACAAATCGGGGGCCTCGGATTCATGACGATCGCCACCATGTTCTTCCATTTGCTGAACAGGCGCATGGGCCTCTGGCAGCGGGAGACGATGGTCGAGAGCATCAATCTTTCGAGGGTCAAAGGGATCACCGAGTTCGCACGGGATATAATCCTGTATACCGCCATCATAGAGCTGAGCGGCGCCGCATTGCTGTCCCTGCGCTTTGTGCCTTTGTTGGGCCCGGGCCGAGGCGCATGGTTCAGCCTGTTCCATTCGGTATCGGCGTTCTGCAACGCGGGCTTTGATCTGATGGGCGCCCTGCCCGGCGACGGCTCGCTCACCTATTTTGCCACGGACTGGCTGGTGAACATGACCTGCATCCTTCTCATCACCGTGGGCGGCCTTGGCTACGTGGTCTGGGACGACCTTAAGCGGAACCGGAGGCACGTAGGGAGATACAGCGCCCATACCCGGTTGGTGCTGGTCGCAAATGCCATCCTGCTGTTTGGCGGAGCAGGTCTGTTCTTCCTGTTCGAGAAACGCTTCACGGGGCAGGGTCAAACCGCGGGCGACCGGCTGATCGAATCCCTGTTCGCCTCCGCGACCGCCCGAACGGCGGGGTTCAATTCCGTGTCGGTCAGCGGCATGGGCAGCGCTTCGAAACTGCTGACAATTTTCCTCATGTTCGTGGGCGGCTCTCCGGGGTCCACCGCCGGCGGCGTAAAGACGACCACCATGGCGGTGCTGCTGCTGTCCTGCATATCCAGCGTTCGCGGCGGCAGAAGGCCCAGCGTGTTCGGCCGCAGCATTGCGGACGGCACGGTGAAAAAGGCGATGCACATTTTCTTCCTTAACCTGAGCCTGGCCGTCACCGCCGCAATCGTTCTCTGCGCCCTGCAGCCCCTGGAAGCGATAGACGCCCTGTTTGAGACAGTCTCTGCCGTCAGTACTGTGGGCATGACCGCCGGCATAACCGGGAGTCTCCACCCGGTCTCGGCCTGCGTGATCATCCTGCTCATGTTCATCGGCCGCGTGGGCAGCGTTTCTTTTGCCGTCGCGCTGATGGAAAAGCACAAACGGCCGCCGGTAACAGATCCGACGGCGGACATCATGGTTGGATAAGGAGGATCGTATGAAATCGTTTCTTTTGATCGGCGCCGGTGATTTTGGACATCTGCTGGCTCGGGAGCTCAGCAAGCAGCCCTGCGAGCTCATGATAGCGGATATCAATGAGGACGCCCTGGGGGACCTGCTGGAGCTGGGCATCAGCGCCAAAATAGGCGATTGCAGCCGGGAAGAAGTGCTCGAGTCCTTCGACGTCGCGTCATTCGACGCCTGTTTCGTGTGCGTTGGCGGCCATTTTCAGACCAGCCTTGAGATCGTCTATCTGCTGGAAAAGCTGCACGCCAAAAAGATCCATTGCAAAGCCGATGACGATTCACAGGCAAAGTTCCTCAGCATCATCGGCGCGGATCATGTGATCTATCCCGAACGCGAAGTAGCCCAGAGCCTGGCTATAAGCGAAGCCAACGATTCGATCTTCAACTGCATCCCCATGACGGACGGCTACGGCGTCTACGAAATAGCCACGCCCGGATCGTGGGTGAACAAAACGTTCAAGGAGGCCAGCATATATCAGATCTATAGAGTGAACATTCTGGCAACTGTCAACGACGGTGTCATCTCCATGATGCCGCCCTCCAGCTATCGGTTCAACGCCAGGGATCACCTGATGGTGCTGGGCCACCAGGCAGATATAGAAAAGCTGCCGTGACAGTGTCCGTTCAGATTTCGAATTCTAAAGCGATGCGTAAAAGCGGATAAAGCTTCGATACAGCAGGCTTTGATGATATGCCTACAGAACAGGAAATTCAATTTGTATCGGGGAGAAGAATCCTTCTCCCCCATCATTCCCCTTCCAAGCCGCGACGCGAATCACATCCTTACCCGCTGTAATATGGGCAGAAGAGGCCGCCGACAACTATTAGAGAATGACGATACTCTGTATCATGACGCGGAAATCTCCGCTCTTCCGGCAACAGCTCGTTCTTTTTGAATCCTTGCAGCCTTCATCAGGGCTTCATATGCCGTGTCTCCAAAGCACTGCTTTGCGTATTTGCACCATTGAACACAGGTCAGGGTGTCGTTGTAGATCGTGAAGCCGCAGTTTTCACAGACTGCCTCTGTGTCAATAGAGAAGATCTCGATCTCATGGCCGCATTGCGGACAGATCTTATCCATGATACTAATCTGAGGTTTGCCCTGACATCCTTCCATGATCATAGCGATTGCCTCCTAAACTAATGCATTGTCGCGTATCAAACTTAGCCTAAAATCGCTTTCAGATCCTCTTCCGGAGTGCTGATCGGTGCAATGTTGTAGTTTTCTACAAGGTAGCTCAGCACATTCGGAGAGATAAATGCCGGGAGCGAGGGACCGAGCTTGATATTCTTTATACCAAGGTATAAGAGTGTCAGCAGGATACATACCGCTTTCTGCTCGTACCAGGAAAGAATCATGGAAAGCGGGAGCTCATTGACACCGCAGCCAAACGCATCTGCAAGTGCGACTGCAACACGGATCGCGCTGTACGCGTCGTTGCACTGACCCATATCCATGATGCGGGGCAGTCCGCCGATCGTACCAATATCCAGGTCATTGAAGCGGTACTTTCCGCATGCCAGAGTCAGGATAACAGTGTCTGCGGGAGCCTGCTTAACAAACTCGGTGTAATAATTCCTTCCGGGCTTCGCGCCGTCACACCCGCCGACCAGGAAGAAGTGACGGATCGCACCGCTCTTTACAGCATCGATGACGGTATCCGCAACGCCGAGGACCGCACTGTGGCTGAAGCCCGTAGTGACACTCGTTCCTCCGTTGATACCGGTGAACTGCGTATCTTCGGCAAAGCCGCCCAGTTCGAGAGCCTTCTCGATGACAGGAGTGAAATCCTTATCCTCTCCGATGTGTACGATCTCCGGATAGGATACTACTTCTGTGGTAAATACGCGGTCTTTATAGCTGTCCTTCGGCGGCATCAGGCAGTTTGTAGTGAACAGGATCGGTGCGGGAAGGTTCGCAAATTCCTTCTGCTGGTTCTGCCAGGCAGTACCGAAGTTGCCTTTCAGATGCGGATATTTCCGAAGCTCTGGATATCCTCTGCCGCAATCAGCTCCTGCAACACGGCTTGAACAGCTCGACCGCCCAAGCCGGTCTGGCTTTTCTGAGTGGCTGGTTGAGAGAAGAATAAGCTTAGGGGAACAGTCCCTTGGACACTGTGCAGGTATTTATTTTTTAGCGCCCTGCTCACGGTGGAGATATGGATATTTAATTCGCTGGCGATCTGTTTCATTGACAGGGGGCTTAGGCCGGCGTTTCCAATTCTAAAGTACTTTTCCTGATGAGATAGGGTCGCTTCTGCGCATCGCTTTAAATAGAACATTCAGAGGCGTTTAAATGCTTGTATTTATGCCCTATTTCATCGATGTCAGCTGATAGCCGTTCTTTTCAGCGTTTTTTCCTTTTTCTCCTGTCTGAACAAGCTGACCGCTTTGTTTATCATACCAGTAAAGCCCAGTCCAGGCCCAGGAAAACGCCGTGAGGACAAAGGTGATCTTCACACAATCGTAGGTGGTTCCGTTCACGGTAATGGTTTCTTCGCCGTTTTTTTCAGCGGCGAATTCGCCAAGGCCCATTGCACCGCGATTGTTACCGGTACCGATTGAATAGAAGACGATCTGTTTTTCCTCCGATGCGATGAACGCAGGCATGGCCATTTCCATCATCTGGTACCACAAACCATCGCCGATCTTGAAGGTTTTTTCCTGTGCTTTTCCTTTGAAGGTTCCTGACAGTTTGATAATTCCGCCGTCCTTTTGCGCAATGAGATCCGTCTGGTCGGACAGCCTTTTATACAGCCAGCGCGTGCAGGACAGATTGCTCTCAACCTGGAAAACCTCTTCAGACCATACGGTCCCGTTCCTGAGTATGGTTTGTGAGATCTCGCCTTTGTACGCATAGCAGGACGCATCCACGCAACGGACTTCCGCGTCGCCGGACTTTTGATACTGTAGCTTTGACACATTACTGGGATAGGTATAGTCAGGCAAGGCATAGGATGAAATCGCTTTCTGTGAGAAGACGAGGTTGCCCTTCTGGAATACTTTTTCGATGAACTGGATGTTGGAGATGTCTTCTGCTGGATCTTTTTCAAGCAGAATCAGGTCTGCCTCCATGCCTTCCTTCACTAGCCCCTTACGTTTCTCGATCCCGAGGTGCTCAGCACCATTTCTGGTAGCAAGGACGATGGCTTGCATGGGAGTAAGCCCGGCTTCCACATAATAAGCCAGTTCCTTGTGCTCGATCTCGCCTGTCATGCTTTCAAGCATGTTATCCGTGCCCATGGCGATGGGAATGCCGGCGTCATACAGGACCTTGAGATTGTGCAGACTATGCGCCAATCTCGCTGGATCCTTTTCGTAAGTCATGGCGTTGACAGTGGGAACAAAGTGTGCCCCCGACTCTTTCCAAAGCGCGACGATCGGATCGTCCGGCCCGATATCCCGGTCCAGGATTCCATGCTCGATGCCGTAGATCCCGGATTCCAGCAGTTCCTTCACGTCGTCATAATAGAAAACATGTGCCGTAGCATTCAAGCCGTTTTCTTTGCCCTCGCGGATGATCTGCTGCATCAGAGTCTTATCGATTTTGCAAATGTTTCGCTTTTCATCAAAATACCAGTAGTCGCCTCCCTGATAGGTGAATTTCAGGAAATCTACACCAGCCTCTTTCAACTCCCGGATCCCTTCACTGACCTGCTCGGGAGTGGAAACCTCAATAGCCATTTCCGATTTTGCCCACAGGCTGTTTGACCCCAGGGTGCTGGCGGGATGCCCGCCAGGGGCCGTAAAGTTAGGGCCGACGATCAACAGTTCGGGCCCTGTGATCTCGCCAGATTTCAGCTTATCGCGCAGCTTGTAGATAAAATGCTTTGGCGCATCCAGATCCTTGATGGTGGTGACGCCGTATGGCAACACACCTTCGCTGAAGATTTGAGGGATCCTTTCGCGCATGAAAGCATCGCTCTCTTCTTCGTTACGGCAGCTGAATCCTCCCTGGATATGAATGTGGGAGTCAATCAGCCCCGGCATGAGCGTAAGACCGGTCCCGTCAATTACAGATGCTACAGCGTCTTCTATAGAGTCACTGCTGATCCTTTTAATGATCCCTCCACGAACGAGGACGTTCTGATGAAAGAGTTCACTGCCATCGCCGATAATAACATGAACGTCCCTAATCAGAAATCCGTCCGTCTTTTTCATCTTAGGACGTCTCAAGTATTTTATCAGTGCGAAAAGCACAACGGCAGTGCCAAACACCATCTGTATCCATCCGATCAGGGGAATTCCCAGAAATACAGGCATACGACTATCCTCCCTTTTCTCGGCTTAGTGGAATACTTTTTTGAAGTATTCCTCGAAAGAATCCTTCGGAGGGATCGCCATGCCCTGTTCGGCATCGGCAAGGATGAGGAGATGATCTCCCGGATGAATGTCAAATACGTCCCGGGCTTCTTTCGGAATGACGATCTGTCCTTTTGTTCCTACAGTCACAGTCCATGCATATTTCCCTTCTGGTCTTTCCATTTGAATTAACCTCCTGTTATGTTGACATACAAATCATACATTTCATACTATTGTTTGTCAATATGGAGTATGTACATAACGCCAAGGATTCACAAGTCTCTGGCGCTATATTAATGCCAATTTTTTAAAAAGGAGGATGAACGAATGAAACTTGTTATTGCCGAGAAGGGCTGCACCATCGGCACCACCATGACCGTCACGGACAAGGCGGTCCCCAACCTGGTACGTATAGCGGGAGTGCGCTATTGAGAAAATAGCTGCAATGACAGTTCACAATTTCCTCACAAAAGAATTAGCACTCTCACTTGACGAGTGCTAATAATAGTGGTATAACATACCTGCAAGAAGGGAAGAGATCCGGAACAGGGGTTCCGGGTTTCCCCAACTCTCCTTGCGGCATATATCATAACAACAGCCCTGAACAGCATCCAGGACCGAAAATAAAAGGAGGTTTGACTTATGTTGTACATGCCTAGTATTTTTGGTGAGGATCTGATGGATCGGTGGTTCAATGACATGGATCGCGAGTTCGGCCGGATGGAGAAACCGCTCTATGGTCACAACGCGAAGAACCTGATGAAGACGGATGTGCGGGAGCGCGATGACGGCTATGAAGTCGATATCGAGTTGCCTGGGTTCCACAAGGACGAGGTTCAGCTCAGTCTGGAAAACGGCTACCTGAACATCGTTGCGGCAAAAGGCCTCGACAAGGATGAGAAGGACAAGAAAACCGGTAAGCTTATCCGTCAGGAGCGCTACGCCGGCAATCTGAGCCGCAGCTTCTATGTTGGTGAAGACATCACAGAAGACGATATCAAGGCCAAGTTGGAGCACGGTGTTCTGTCGCTGCAGATCCCGAAGAAGGAAGCAAAGCCGCAGCTGCCTGAAAAGAAGTACATCGCCATCGAAGGCTAATTGATCTCTTGACAGCTCCCCACCTCTTACGGTGGGGAGTTTGCTTTCAGGAAGGGAGATGCTGGTTTTGATGAAAAGAAAAGTATTATCTGTATTCTTTGGCATGTTGATGATTATCGTTGGCGTGTATTGCTTCTTCACGCCTGTAGAGACATCCGCTGTGATCCCCCTTGTTCTGGGAATCGTCATGATTGCTGACGGTATCGGGCGTATTGTTACTTGGTTCGATATCCAAGGTGTCGTGCGGCAGAGTGCATGGGTGCTGGCGAGCGCAGTTGTATCTCTGATCTTCGGCCTTATGCTTGCATTCTCGCCAGCGCTTCAGATGTCTGTTGGTGTGCTTGTGATCCTGCTGACAGGCTGGTGGATCCTGGCCTTGGGCATCATTCGGATCGTTCACGCTTTCCACTTGCGCAAGATCAAAAGGGAAGCTGACGGATTTGGCTTCGGAGAAATGATCGGCTCCAACTGGTTGATCGCGCTCATTCTTGGTATTCTGTTGACAATCTTCGGCTTTATCGTTATTCTTAACCCCATGATGGGACTTGGCATGATTGGTGTATTGATTGGCTGCGGCGTTATCACAGCGGGTGTCAACCTGATCTATCTGGGCTGCAGCCCATGGATCCTGTAATTGCTCGAAGGAAATGGAATGATACGAGATGAATGAAGGTTTACGAAAGAAGTCGGGCATGTCTTTTCTGAAAAAGCTTGACACCCGATTCAGTGACAATATCCTTTGGCAGTTTATAAAGTTTAACCTGGTATCCTTCAGTATCACGCTGCTGCAACTTGCCCTTGCTAATCTTCTGCCTCTTTTTTTTGACGGCGTTATGGCCAAGCTTCCCCCGGTTCTGCGTCCGGTTTTTCGCCCAGAGACACTCTTTGAGGGGCCATCCCCCTATGTGATCGACGGCGTTGTAACCTGGGGATATGTGCTCCCGTTCTTCCTGTCTAATTTCATTGCCAATCTTTACGGCTATTTCATGAACATGAAGGCCACATTTCGCGGCAAAGGAAGCCGGAGAGGACTCGTTGCGTACCTGCTTATCCTAGCAGCGCTGATTCTTTTTTCCACATGGCTGCAGGGATGGATCACCGCCAGATTGTCTGCTACGACTTTCGCGGCGCTGGCCAGGACCATTGCCGCTGCGGCTGCCGGACTGGTGCAGGTAGCCGTGTTGTTCCCGTTGGAAAAATATGTGTTGTTTAAGAAGGAATAAAGAATGGAAAAAGTCAGTGTCATCGTTCCCGTTTATAACGGTGAGAAATGCATCAAGCGCTGTGCGGACAGCATTCTGAGTCAGGACTACCCCGAGTTGGAACTGATTCTGGTAGACGACGGCAGCCGGGATCGCTCCTGGGAAATCATGCTGGCGCTTGCCGCCGCGGATCACAGAGTAAAGGCGATCCACCAGGAAAACGGGGGTGTTTCCTCGGCGCGGAACCGGGCCCTTGCCGAGGCAAGCGGCACATATGTGCAGTTTGCGGATGTGGATGACTGGCTGCCGATGGACGCCATGAAGCTGCTGGTGCGGGAGATGGAAGTGCAGTCATCGGAGCTCGTAGTCGGTGACTTTTATCGGGTTGTAAATGGAAATGTGTCGGAAAAAGGGTCCATTGAGACCAGCGGGACGCTGACGCGCCAACAGTATGCCGATGAGATGATGCTTGCGCCGGCGGACCTTTACTATGGCGTCCTGTGGAACAAGCTTTACCGAAGGGACATCATAGAGCGTTACGGCATACGCATGGACGAAAATATCAGCTACAGTGAGGATATGATCTTCAATCTGGAGTACCTTCTCCATGTCAAGAACATAGCGATCCTGAAAGCCCCAGTTTACTATTATCAGTACACCAAGGGCTCGTTGGTGGACCAAAGTTTGAATCTAAGCAGCACAATCAAAATGAAGAAAAGTGTTATTGGCTACTATAA
>JAEEGI010020024.1_pt1 | contig 13436 bp, 6 predicted proteins | sample 8958751 | NCBI WGS metagenome assembly JAEEGI01 (sample SAMN16246545, study PRJNA631951) | gut metagenome | biome: gut microbiome; feature: rumen; material: KS-attached | host: Bos | place: Iran: Karaj | collected 2018-10
GTTAATAATAGAAATGATGGCAATAATCAACTTAATTTAAGGAATAATAATTAATTTGTTTTTTATATATTGATAAATGGTTGATTATTCATATTTTAGTTTAAAAATTATAATATTATATATAAAATATATAATAAAAATAATTTATTTTCTTTACAATTTAATATGAATTTAATATTAATATTGTAATTATAATTAATATAAATGAATAGTAAAATTCCTTTTAATGATGAAAAAATAAGTTTAGTAAATGAAAATTTAAGACCTTCAATAATAAATCATTTTCAAAATAAAACTTTATTCAAAGAATCAAATTTTCAAAATTTTATAAACGAAAATGAAAATAATCAAATACAAAATGATGAATATAAATCAAGAAATAATAGAATAAATATACAAGAAAATATATATAATTCCAATAAAAATATACAAAATCAAGCAATAAATCAAAATATAAACAATATAAAAAATAATGAAGAACAAAAATTAGACATTTATAAAAGTAATGATACAATAGTATTTCAAAATGGAAGTGATGATTATATAAAACAAATAACTATAAATAATCAAAATGAAATATTAAAAGAATTAGAAGAAAAGAAAAAAGAATTAAAAAAAATGACAGAATTATTTGATCAATTAAGTTTAGAATATTCAAAATTAAATGCAAAACATAATGCATTAATGGTTTATGCATCAGATTTGCAAAAAAAAGTAGATTTATATACTATTGAAAATAAAAATAAAATATCTCAAATTGAAATTGATGATATTTCAAATAGAATAATTCAAGAAAAAGAAAATATAATTTCAGTATTACAAAATCAAGTTAATTATTATAAAAACAATTGTAATACTTTAAATCAAAATTACTTTATGTCAAGTTCAAGTTTAAATTTACAAAAACAATTAGAAGATTTAACTAATCATTATATTAATGAAAATAAAAAATTAAAAATGCAATTAAAAAAAAGTTCAAAAATTGATTTTGATTTATTTGAAAATCAAATTAATATTCAAATTGATAATTTTAATGATATAATAAGTAATTATAATGAAAGATTAATTAATGCTTTATCAGAAATTCCTGAATTTTTTAATAGAAATCAAAAAGAAGAAGCTGCAAAATTTTTAGTTGAACAAGTTAATATTTTTATGAATGAAAATCAAAAATTATTTTCTGATAATTTTAGATTAAATACTCAAATTAAAGAATTAGAAGCACAATTAAATTATAATGAACAAAAAAATGATTTTGAAAATGAAAATATTGAATTAGAAAATCGAATTGAAGAATTAGAATCATTAATTAAAACTCTTAGTCAAAATAATAATACAAATAATAAATTTAATTTACAAAGAGAAATTAATAATAATGAAATTCAAATTAAAAATTGTTTAAATAATGCTATGAATGAAATTAAAGAAAAAGATTTAATTATTGCAAATTTAAATAATAAATTAAATGAATTAAACAATAAATTTTCTTTAAATTTTGATGATAAAGAAGTTGTAAATTCAATGAGTAAAAAATTATATGAAAAAGATATTATAATACAAGATTTAAAAAAACAATTAAATTCAGGTTCAAATAAAGTTGATGAAATAAGAAGAAACAAAGAAGAATTTATATCTAAAATACAATAAAACAAAAAATAATTTAATAAAAAATAACTTAGATATTATAATTATATAATAAAAAAATCTATAAATAAAATAAAAAAATATTAAAACTTTAATATGGATAATTTAACTTCAAAATTCTTAATTTTTTTTTTCTAAATAAATAATAATTAAAGATTATTAACTTTTTATATTTATGTTTTTTTTCAAATAAAATATATACCTTAATTAATTAATATATTTCTCAAAAAGTAAATAAAAAAACTCTTGAGATTAAATGTATAATTTTAAAAAAATCTAAAATTAATGTATCATTAATATAATTAATACTTAAATAAATATATATTAAGTTTAGATTTATGAAATTAAATAATATATTTTTAAATATAATAAATAATTATTTAAAACCGAAATTTTAATTCTTATGTCTATATAACAGAAATTAAAATCCCAATTTTTATTATTAATTAATATTCTAATTTCTTCACATAAATTACTATCTTCATTAAAGATAAATCAACTTTAACAAATTTTATTTTTGATTAAAAAATTATAATAATAATAAAAAAACAAAAAAAAAGAATAAAGTATTACGCCCATGGAATTTAATTCACCTATTTATAAAATAAAATAACAAAATGAGAAAAAGAGTTCTAAAATGAGCTTAAATATTTTACACTATTCATTTATTATCTACTTATTAAAACATTTATTTAAAAAATTAAAAATGAACGTATGAATTCGTTTTTTGGAAAATTTTTAAAAAATTAAAAGTAAAATTATCCTGTAAAAACAATAAAAAAAAAATGATGAAATCTCCAAAAAAAATTCATTCAGTGAGAAATATCGTAGATGACACATCAATAAAAGAATTTTATGATTTAATAAATGAGCATTATCATGATGGTCAAATATTATCAGATATAATAAAATCAGAAAAATCATCAGAAATAATAAAATCAATATTATCAAAAAGTCAAAAATCAGAAAAAGAAGTGTTTATAGTAAATACATTTTTAAGGCAACTTCCAAATTTTATATCAATATTAAATACAAAAGGAGACCAAAAAAAAACAGATGCAATATTAAATAAAATAAGTTCTGACTTATCAATGCAAATTTATCCAAAAAATTATTTTTTAATGAGAGTAGGTGAAATAGGAAAAACATTTTATGTAACTTTATCAGGAAAAGTTTCTATTATAGTTCCAAAGCCTTTAACAGTAAATATGAATAAAACTCAATATATGAATCATTTGAAAATGTTATATAATAACAATGAAAAACATTTATTAGAAAGAACATACATATTAAATAAATCAATTTATAATTTTGAATTACAAGAAGTAGAAATAAAAGATGAAAGTTTAATAATAGAAAATCCATTAAAAATATCAATTAAAGAATATATAAGTAGAATCAATGGTGAAAATATAAAAAATGAAAATGATGGAAATCCAGTAAAAATAATTGGATATTTTAATGTTGTTGATTTAAGTCAAGGAAGTTCTTTTGGTGAAATTGCTTTAATTAATGAAAATAATCAAAGAACTGCAACTATTATTGTTAAAGAAGATTCTATTTTTGGTGTTTTAAGTGCTGAACAATATAAATATACTATGAAAAAAATTCAAGAAAAAATTAAAAGAGAAAATATTGAATTTGTTTATAATATCAAAATTTTTAAACAAATTGGTTTAACACTATTCACTAATAATTATTGGAATTATTTTATAAATGAAAAAAAAAATAAAAATGAAATTATTTTCAGTTGTGAAGAAGAAAGGAAAAAATTATATTTTATTCAAGACGGTGAAATTAAATTAGTGACACCAAATCTAACAAGACAAAAAAGAAATTTAATAATAGGAAAATTAAGTCATACAATAATAAAAGAAGATATTGAAGATGAAAAAGGAGAAGATATTGTTTTAACTCATTCAAGTAGTGGAGATATATTAGGTTTAGAAGATATTTTATATAATCATAAATTTATTTGTAATGCTATTTGTATTTCAAATTCTGTTTCTTATTTTTCTATTGATATTAATATTTTAAATGAAATTAAAGAAGCTTATAATCATGTTGATGAAGAATTAAAAAAATTTGAAAAAAAAAAAATCAATTTATTATTAAATAGATTAAAAGTTATTAAACAATTTCATGAAAGTTCATTAGTTCATAATAGTAATAAAAGAGAATTAAATAAAATTAATGTTAAAAGTTTTTTTGATACAAAAGGAGAAGAAATTATAGTAAAACAAAAAGATATTCCACGAAGGAAAAGTCAAGTTTTTATAGAAAATAAAAATTTTTTTTTGGGTCCCAAAGTTAAAAAAAAAAATAAAAGAATGTCATTACCAACTCTTCCTTTAATAATAACTTCTAATTTATCTTTAAATTATGATTTTGATCCTGGAGAAATAGATAAAAGTAATAATAATAATAGTTTTTCTGCTTCTTCTTCTTCCTCTTCCTCTTCTTCATCTTCATCTTCTTCTTCTGTAGAAAAAAATCAAAAAGATTCAAATGTAAATCAAACTGATGTTAATATTAAATTACCTATTATTAATGATAAGAGAAATTCAAAAATTGATGATTCTTTGAAAGAAAAAGATAGTAATGAAAAAAGAAATTCAATAAAAGAGAAAAGACATTCAATAAAAGAGAAAAGACATTCAATTAAAGAGAAAAGACATTCAATTAAAGAGAAAAGAAATTCATTAAAAAGTATTAATGAACAGAAAAAAAAAATAACTCATTTAATAAAATTTAAACCAATAGAAAGAGAAATGTTAGTGTTAAAAAAGACAGAAGAAGAAAAAAAACAAATAGAAAAAGATATAAAAAATTCTATTTCTTTTACAGAACCTAATGATATAGATACAAAAGAATATGTGAATAAAATTATTAAAAAAAAAGATCAAATTTCAAATGCTTTATATTTAAATCATGGGAGAATTAATTCAACTAGATTAAATAATGTTGATATTTTTAAAGTTAGATTATTTGATAATGAATTTGAAAAATTTATATCTAATAAAAAAGAATATAATGATATTATTAATAATTATGTTGATAAAGGATTTAAAGCAAAACAAATTCCTCCTAATTTTATGTTTAAAAGAAAAAAACAAAATAAAACAGTTTTAAGGAAAATAATAAATAAATAAATTTTTAATATTAAATTAGTTTATTTTATTTCAAAAAATTAAAAGAGTAATTAAATTAATAAAATTTATAATATTATAATAAATAATTTTTATCATTTTTTAATTCACAATGAAAATAACATTATTTTTATTATTATTAAAATGAATTATTTGATACAATTTTTTTCTATTAATTTATTTAGATTGGAGTTTTTTATTAAAATAAATTTCTTTTTTAAAATTTAATTTATTTATCGAATAATGTCTACTATTATTGGTTCTGATGATAAAAATGACTCTATAGAACAAACTAAACATAATAATGATTTATTAATAGAAATTCAAAATGAATTTAAAATTAAATCTTTATATTTAGCTAAAAGTGCACATGAATTAAAAAATGTTTTTTTAACTATTTGTTCATATATTGAAAATAAAGATGAATTAAAATTACAAAATAATGAATTTAATAAAAAAAAAGAAAATGAAGATGAATCAACTTTAAATTTTCTAAAAAGTCTTTGTGACTTTGGAATGAATTTAATATATGAAATAACTCAAATAAGTAAAAATGAAGGTAAATTTAAGTCAATGAACAAAGAATCATTAGAAAATGATGAATTTAATTTAATAAATTCTTTAAATTTCTGTGTTAAAATGTTTCAATCAAGAGCAAAATTTGAGAAAAAAAACTTTGAAATTAAATTCAACACAAATAATATTTCTAAAGACAAAAAAATAAAAACAATTTCAGAAATGCGCTTAAAACAAGTAATAATAAATTTAATATCAAATTCATATAAATTTACAATAAATGGATTTATAGAATTATCAGTTGAAAAAATAAATAATAATATCAGAATAAAAATATCTGATTCTGGAATTGGATTTAATGAAGAAGAAATGGGAAAATTATTTAAGCCATTTCATATGTTAGAAAAAAACAAATATTTAAATCAAAATGGTTCTGGATTAGGGTTATTTATTTGTAATGAAATATTATCTTCAAATAATATAAATATGCATTTTTCTTCTCAAAGAGGTAAAGGTTCAAAGTTTTGGTTTGATATAGAAGATAATGAAAATATATTTGATCCTTCTCTTTTTTTAAATGATTTAAAAGATTTAATGAATGAAATAAATACAGGATTAAAAGATTGTAATCCTAATTTTGAAAATAAATCCAGTAATACATTAATTTATAATGATGATGAATTTATTGATGATGAAAATGAAAATTTATTTCAAGATAATCAATTAAATTTATATTATAATCAAAATAATAATATATATAGAAAAGTACAATCAACTTTTTCCCTTCCTACAAATAATATTTCTATTTTAAATATAAAAATGAATATTAATCGAAATAATTTTATATCTTCTAAAACAAATATTAAATCAGGTATTATAAGTAAAAAAAATATTAGAGTTGTTAAAAGTTTAATTAATATAAATATAGGAAGAAATCATTTTTTAAGAAGTTTATCTCAATCAAAATTAAATAATTCAAAAAGAGATAAAAATTTATTATTCTCTAATACAAATATAAATAATGATAATATTAGAATAATAATTTGTGACGATGATTCTTTTTCAGCTTTATCAATAAGGAAATTAATAATAAAATATTTTGAAAATAATAATAAAAATCTTCCAGATATATTTTATGTTCCAAATGGAATTGAATGTTTACATTCTGCATATACTTTTTTAGTTGAAGATAATCCAATTGATGTTATTATTATGGATATGAATATGCCTTTTTTAAATGGTTTTACTACTTGTAAATTACTTAAAAATATTTTAGAAATGAATGATATTAAAATTTTTCTTCAAAGTTCTCAACATATTAATATTCAAGATTGTTCTGCTGATGGCTTCTTTGATAAACCCTTATCTATGAATCATTTAGAAAAAATTTTCTTTAAAATTGCTTATAAAAATTAAATATTGTTTTGGGGATGTTTTATTTCTCTTATAGTAATGTTATATTAATATTATAATTTAATTATTGTTTTATATTTTTTAACATATATTAATTTTAAAAAAACATAAAATTTATAATAATTATTATTAAATGGATAAATATAAATTTAGGAATAACAAAGCTTATGCATTATTAACAAAATATTTACTAGTTATAATAAGACAATTAAATGATAAAAATATTTTAATGAATATAGAAAAAACCAATTTAGGATATGATGACATTTTAATAGAAGAAGCATCAAAAGAAATATTAGATTTAAGTCCAAATAAAAAAAAGCAAAAAACATCTAATTTAACAAAGAAAAAATTAGATAAATTTATGAATGACATAAAGAATTTAAATCAAAAAAAAAAAGAAGAAGAAAAAAAAAAAAAAGAAGTAAGGAAAGTAGAATTAATATATTTTTGTTTATTAAAATTTAAAGGTTTAATTAGATATATGCATTTCCAAGGATTAAGTCATAATGATATTAAAAAAATATCAAATTATATTCAACATACTCACTTTAAAAAAGGACAATATATTTTTAGACAACATGATAAATCAGATAAATTATATGGAGTTATAAAAGGAAAAGTTATTATAAGAGTTATTAAAGTTATAGATATGTTTAGAAAATTTACAAATGAAAGTTTATCTTCTAATGTTATTAATGAAGAATATATTGAACCTTTGAATAATATTCCTGTTGAACTTTTTATGTCTGATTGTGAAATTATTTCAAGTGATGAAGAAGAAGAAGAAGAAGAAGAAGAAAAAAGTGAAAGTTCTGATAGTGATGATATTATTGATAAAGAAAAGGATAAAAAAAAATTAAAAAAAAAAAAAAAAAAAAAAGAAAAAAAAAAAAAAAAAAAAAAAAAAAAAAAAAAAAAAGAAAAAAAAAAAAAAAAACAAGAACAAGAACAAGAAGAAAAAGACAAAAAATTAACTTTCGCTTTATCACCTCCAGAAACAAAGAGAGAAAATGAAAGAAAAAGACATTTAACAGCAAAACTAAATATAAATAAAATATATAAAATAAAGGATAACATAGATGGAGAAGAAGAACTTGATGAAAAAATAGAAGAAAAAATTAAAAAAGAAAAAAAAGAAAAAATAATAAAAGGTATAATTATAGATTATAATATTACAAAGAAAAAAAAAGAAGAATTAAAAGAAAAAGAATATATAAAATCAATAACAAATCATCAAACACCAGAAGGGAAATTAGAAGGAATTAAATTAGATAATTTTATAAAAGAATTTGAATATGAAAATTTTATAATAACAAATGGAATGTGTTTTGGTGAATGGGGATTAGTATATTCAATTCCAAGAACAACTTCGATTTATTGTCTTGAAGACTGTAATTTATTTTATTTAGATAAAGATCCTTTTAATAGAATTTTAGCGCAAAAATTTTTAAAAAGTGATATTAATAAATTACATTTTTTATTAAAAACTTTCCCTCTTTTTAAAAATGATTTAAAAGATGGAAAATTATTAAGAAAAGTTACACCTTTATTTTTTGAAAATGAAACTATTGTTTATACTCCTTTTGATAAAGCTGATTATTTATATGTTGTTTATCAAGGTGAATGTGCTTTAGTAAATTTAAATAAATTTAATTATACAAAAGAAGATTTTTTCACTCATAAAAATAATTTAAAAGTTATTTCTAAATTAACTCAAGGTGGAATTGCTGGTTATGAAAGTTGTTTTAATTATGAATGTAATTATAAAAATGCTTTATTAATTACTAAAGAATTTACTACTTTAATTAGAATTAATATTAATCTTATTAGTGAAAAATATAAAGATTTTAAAAAAAGTATTATTCCATTATATGAAGAACAAAAAAAAATTTATGAAAAAATTCGTGGAAGGGGAGAAAAAATTAAAAATATTTTTAATTTAAATAAATTAATAGAAGATAATAAATTTTCAATTAATAATGTTGTTAAAAATGCTATGATTCCTCCTAAAAAAACTAAATTTCAAAATGATTTTAAATCAAAAAGTATTGTTATTAGCAATAATTTAATAAATGAAGAAAATAATAATTGCATTGATAATAAAACTACTAATTTAAAAATAAGTTTTAATAATAAAAAATTAAGAGCTAAACTTGAAAAAAATTATAGTTATCATAATAAAAGATTAAGTGCGAAAAAGTTATCTTCAAATAAATTTTTGCCAGATTTAAATATTAATAATACCAACAATCATCGTTTACAAAAATCTTTTTCTCCAAAATCAATAACAAAGACTTCTTCTTTTGGAAACACAGGAAAAAAAACTGTTTCTTTTTTGGACAATTCAATTTCTTCAACAACACAATTTCATAATAGTAGAAATAGAAATAGTGAATTGTATTATTCAAAAAGACAATTTTTAACTAAGAAACTTATTAATTATAAAAATTCAAAATTTTCTTCTGAATCTTCTATTGGAAAAAATGCTGTTCATTATGAAATTAAAAATATTCTTCCTGTTGTTAAAAAGAATAAAATATTGTTTTATAATTCTGGTAAATATAATTTGCCATTTTTATCAGATGGAAATTAAAATTAAATATAATATAATTTTTAATTGTCAATTTTAAAAACGAATTTAATATATTTATATTATTGTTTATATCCAATTGTATTTATATTAATTAACTCTAATATAAAAATATGAAAGAGAAAGAAAATGATAGCTGGTTATATTATAATTTTAATTATGAAAATACATGTATATTAATAGGAGATAAAAAAGGAAGTTGGGTTTATTTATCAGATCCAATATCAGACAATAAATTAAAAATATGTAAAATAAATTAAAATATTTAAAAATTAGGTTTAGAAGGTGGAATAAAATTTATTGATATATTAAGAGAATCAAATATAATAGCTTTAGTCGGAGATAATATTAATCAAAAATTTCCTTTTGATTGTGTATCAATATTTGATGATAAATTAAAAAAAATAATATCAAAAATCCAATTTTATTCAGAAATAAAGGGAATAAAATTCATTGACAAAAAGTAAAAAATAATAAATAATATTAGTTTTATAACAGTATGCTTAGATAAAATATTTATATTTCAATTACCGAATTTCCAAATAAAAGATATAATAGAAACAAAAGAGAACATAAAAGGATTATTTTCATATGTTTCAAATGAAAATAATAATATAATAGCATATCCAAGTGAAGAAAAAGGTGAAATTATAATAAAAGATTACAAAGATAATAATGAAATAAAAGAAATAAAAGCACATGAAAATGAAATAGACTATTTTACATTAAATAAAGAAGGAAGATATTTAGCAAGTGCATCAGAAAAAGGAACAGTAATAAGGATATTTGATATAGAAAAAAATGAAAAAATTCATGAAGTAAGAAGAGGAAAAAATCCAGCAAAAATTTTTCATATTAATTTCTCAGATAATAATCAATTATTATGTGTTTCAAGTGATACTGGAACTATTCATATTTTTTCTACTGGAATTGACCAAAATAATGAAAATGTTCAAAATAAATTTGCTTTTTGGGGAAAATTACTTATTTTTCATCAAGATTATGCTAATAGTGAATGGAGTTTTTCTCAAGTTAGAATAAGTGAAAAATGTGCAAAATGCTATATTACTAATGATTGTAAATATATTATTATCATTGCTGAAAATAAAAAATTTTATAAAGCTGAAATTAATTATAAAGGAGGAAATTGTAAAATTATTGAAGAAAAAACTTTAGATTAAATTTTTATTATGAAAAATCAAAAATTATTTTTTATAAGGAAAAAAATAAATATTAATTAAATAATATTTTAAGATTATTAAATAAAAAACCATTATTTAAATTAACATACAAAAAAAATGAAAATTATTTTTTAACATAAACCCATATTTTAATGGTTTTATCGTAAGAACAAGAAATAAAAGCTTCATTATTAAAATTAACTAAACCAGAAACACAAGACTTATGTTCACAAATAGTATGAGAGCAAATATAATTATTTCTAGATAATAACCAAATTTTTATTGTATTATCTTGACTACCAGAAATAATTCTTTTATCTTTAAAATAAATTAAACATTTAACAGGTTCTAAATGACCTTCTAAAATTAAATGATTTTCAAATTTAGAAGAAGCATTTTTTTTCCAAATAATAATATTTTTATCTGAACTTCCAGAACAAATGTAATTATCATTTAATTCAATAACAACATTAACACAATCTTTATGTGAAGTTAATTTACATTCTCTTTTTTTTTTATTCCATATTATAATGCTTTTATCATCTGAAGCTGTTACAATTCTTTCATTTTTTAATTGAATTATACAATTTATTGTTCCTTCATGTTTTCCAAATTGACCATTTTCTATATATTCATTATTTTTATTTGTATATATATAATATTTATTATCATTTAATGCTAATAATAATGATTCTTTATCATTTAAAGTATTTAATGCTGTACATATTTTATTTTCTAAATTTATTTTTTGAATTATTTTATATTTATCATTTTCTATATTTTCTTTCCATATTAATATTATTGATTCTAAACCTGAACAACTTGAAAATTTTTTATTAGATAAATTTATTATTGATTGAATTTGACTTTCATGAGCTTTTTCAGTTTGATAATTATATAATCCTTTTCCTGTTATTTTCCATAATCTTATATAACCTTCTAAATCACCTGTTACTATTATATTTCCATTTAATTTGATCATACAATTTATATCTGTATTATGTGCTCTTTCTATACTTTGAAATATTTTAAAATTCCCAAATTTTTGATTTAAATTAAATGTTATTCTTTTATTTAAATTTAAATTATTTATTGATTTTATTATATTATCTATCTCATATTCTGTTTTTTCTCTTTGGTAATTTATTTCTGGAATTATTATTTTTGTGTTTAAAGAAAAAAGAAGTTGATGTATATCATTTGATGATTTTTCCACTTCATAATTATAATATTTATATAATAAAAGACATATTTTCATTGGTAGAATATTATTTTCTACATTAATTTTTATTTCATTTAACGCTTTATTTTTATAATTTTGTATTTCATTAATCAATAAATCAAACTTCAAAGATATTTCTTTTGAATATTCTTCGAATGATTTATTAATATTATTTTCATATTCTTCTAAAAAATAATTTAAATCAGGTAATTTTCCAATATTCTCTTTTATAGTTTTAATATAATCATCTTTATTAACAGTATTATGTTTAAAATGGAATTTTTTTCCTTCTTTACATTTATCACATAAATATTCCACACAATCTAAACAAAAATCTTTTACTTTTTCATTAGAATGATTTGGACATTTATCATTAAAATTTTCTTCAAAATTTGATCTATTTTCATATAAATAGTTTAAATTATTATAAATTGTATTTAAATCTATTAGTAAATCTCCTCTTTTACAAATACATGATATTTTTATTTCTTTATTTAAAGTGATATCTCTTAAATATGATCTTAATAATATTTTATAAAAACATTTAAAACATATTTTATGTTCACAAGAAAAAAATACATATTTAAAACATTTATTTAAACACATATCACATTCAATATTAGCATCTTCTTCTTTTTTCTTTGTTGAAATTTCTTCCATATTAAAATATTTCAAATTTGTAATTAATATTTTAAATAATTTTTCAAATTAAATAAAATTAAATTAAATATCATCTAAAAATAAAAAATGAAATTAATTTTTAATTGATTTATAACATATATTATATATAAGTAAAAAGCTTTAAAACTCAGTGATGTATATATATATTTTTTAAATTGATAACAATTATTTCAAAAAAATAATAATTTATTTTATGTTATTTGTTTTTAATGTTATTCCAAAATCAAATATTAAAATACTTAATTTATTCTAAAAAAAAAGAATTTGATTTAAGAATTATTTAAATATTATAAATAATTTTTCTATTTTTTGACTTATGTTAAGTCATGATATAATTAGTAATATTTAAATTTTGATTCTATATTAATGTATAAAAAACTAGGAATACTTTTTTATTTAAATCTATTTATACTTTTGAATTATAACTTTAATATTTTACTTTTTAAAATAATTAATTATTTATTAATCAATTATTAATTCAAAAAAAAAATAATTAGTTCATTTGCTAAATACAATAATACATTTTTATTACTTCTTTGTTTTATAATTGAAATAAGTCAGAAATAATGAATAATACTCATTATTTTTTATTTTCATTTTAAAATACACAAATACTTTTTTTTTATAAAAATATGTATTTATGTGTGGTAAATTTTGTAATAAAATTTTAGATTTTTCTGAAAGTTATTTCCACCTTTATATAATTAAAGTATTCATATTCATATTTATAAAAAATATTTCTAAAAAAGCTTCAAAAAATACCTTTTCTTTCATTTACCAATTTTTTAAATTTAAATATTTTCAAATTTCTAAAATTTGAAAAAAATCAAACCATAATACAGTTATCAAATAAAAAACTCTTAATTCATAGTTTTAGTTAATAAATCTAAAAGAAAATATATAATATATAAAAAGGAAAATGATAAATTTTCCCGATGTAAGAATTTTTAAATTAAATAAAAAAAAATTTTGGCTTCAATAAAATTAAGTTAATAATTTAAAACAGTTTTTATTCTGAATTTTCTTTTTGAAATAAT
>JAEEGI010020026.1_pt1 | contig 13435 bp, 6 predicted proteins | sample 8958751 | NCBI WGS metagenome assembly JAEEGI01 (sample SAMN16246545, study PRJNA631951) | gut metagenome | biome: gut microbiome; feature: rumen; material: KS-attached | host: Bos | place: Iran: Karaj | collected 2018-10
TGACAGAACCCATGGCTTCCAGCACTTGCTCGCTGACAAAGTTTTCCGAAGCGATGAGCTCGATTCCGTGCATCTGACGCTCTTTCTCTTGGCGAATCAGATCAAAGATTTTTTCGTCTCTTTTCATTATTCTATATTTAAGATTTAAGATTTGAAAATTCAAAATTCAAGATTTCCGCTGCAAAGTTGCGAAATTTTTGTGAGGTATTGAAAAAATATGTGGTTTATTTTTGCCGAATAAGGATTTGTTTCCCGATTTGCCGTATTTTTGCACCTCAAAACTGACGTAAACAATGAAGAATTTTGTTGAAGAACTCCGCTGGCGCGGAATGCTGGCACAAATCATGCCAGGAACGGAAGAACTCCTCCAGAAAGAAATGGTAACGGCTTACCTCGGCACCGACCCGACCGCCGACTCCTTACATATTGGTCACCTTTGCGGCATCATGATGCTGCGCCACTTGCAACACTGCGGCCACAAGCCCATCATCTTGGTGGGTGGTGCCACGGGTATGATTGGCGACCCCTCGGGCAAGAGCCAAGAGCGCAACCTGCTTAACGAAGAGACCTTGCGTCACAACCAGGAATGCATCAAAGCACAAGTGGCCAAGTTCCTCGATTTCGAATCGAAGGAGCCCAATGCTGCCGAGATGGTGAACAACTACGACTGGATGAAGGACTTCACCTTCCTCGACTTCGCCCGTGAGGTGGGCAAGCACATCACCGTGAACTACATGATGGCCAAGGACAGCGTGCAGCAGCGCCTCAACGGCACCGCCCGCGACGGTCTCAGCTTCACCGAGTTCACCTACCAGCTCCTGCAAGGCTACGACTTCCTTTGGCTCTACCAGCACAAGAACTGCAAGCTTCAGTTGGGCGGCAACGACCAATGGGGCAACATCACCACAGGCACGGAACTGATTCGTAGAACATTAGGCTTTGAAAACGAGGCCTTTGCTTTGACTTGCCCGCTCATCACCAAGGCCGACGGCAAGAAGTTCGGCAAGACCGAGAGCGGCAACATCTGGCTCGACCCGAAGCGCACCACGCCATACAAGTTCTACCAGTTCTGGCTCAACGTCAGCGACGAGGATGCCGAGAAATACATCAAGATCTTCACCTCATTAGAAAAAGAAACCATCGACGCCCTGATTGAGGAGCACAAGAAAGACCCGGGCATGCGCGTGCTGCAAAAGCGTTTGGCTCAGGAGGTCACCGTGTTGGTGCACTCGCAGGAAGCTTTGGATGCCGCCATTGAGGCCTCCAACATCCTCTTCGGAAAGTCGACTAAGGAAGGTTTAGAGAAGCTCGACGAAGCCACCTTCCTGGACATCTTCGACGGCGTGCCGCAGGAGCACATCGCCCGCACCGACCTCGAAGCCGGCATCCCGATTGTTGACTTCATGGCCGTCAACACGCAGATCTTCCCCTCGAAGGGCGAGGCCCGCAAGATGACCCAAGCCAACGGCGTGAGCGTCAACAAGGAAAAGGTCACTTTGGACAAGGTGATGACCCCCGCCGACCTCATCGACGGCAAGTATATCCTTGTGCAGAAGGGCAAGAAGAACTATTACTTGGTGGTGGTAGAGTAATTACCCACACCTATTATTATGAAAGGCCGTATTTTACAAATGCGGCCTTTTTTATTTATCAGTCCTCCCAACTACTTTTTCTTCAGCGCAGCTTCAGCCTGACTCACCGAAACCCGTTTATGATCGATAAAAGCGACAATGAATGCATCGGCATAGCCCATGTCCTGGAGTTCCTTTTTTCTTTTCTCGGCAGCTGCTTTTGTGGGAAACTTGCCTGAAGAGTAACAATACATCCCCTTGGATTTATATTTCCGCACACCCTTTATCTTCCTGAAAGTCGGATCTTTAGTCGACACATTCTTTGAGACAGAAGCAAACTGTACGGAGAAATAGATTTCCTTTTCTTCGTTTGCCGATGAAGGCTGTTCGACCTTTTCCGCAGGCTTGGCTTCAGGTTTAGCTTCGGGTTTGGCTTCGGGTTTTACTTCAGGTTTGGCTTCAGGCTTCGCCTCTGGTTTTACTTCGGGTTTCTTCTCTTCTTGATTAATGGCCAGTTGGTTCTCGGCCTCATATTCTTGCTTGAACTCTGCAAACGCCTGATACAACGACAAAGCCATCTGGGTTTGTCCCCTTTCGGAGTTGAGGAACTGCTCTTCCTTCACGTTGTTGATGAATCCCAGCTCAACCAAGATGCTCGGCATGGAGGTCTTCCAAAGGACAAGGAAACCGGCCTGCTGCACGCCCCTGTTGTGTCGGCCAGCCTTGTCGGCAAATTGCTTTTGCACTTTGTCGGCAAGTTTGAGACTTTGGTTTTGATACAGGCCTTGCGTCAGCGAAAAGATGATGTAAGCCTCGGTGCTGTTCGGGTCGAAGTGGTCGTAGGCATCGGTGTTGTCTTCCAACAAGATGGCGGCATTTTCCTTCTTTGCCACTTTTAGGTTGGCTTCGTTTTTCGATTCACCCATGACAAAGGTCTCCGCGCCGTTGACCGTAGTGGTGCCTTCCGTCGAATTGCAATGGATGGAGATGAATACATCGGCATTGTTGCGGTTGGCGATGGCCGCGCGTTCACTCAATTCGACAAATACATCTTTGTCGCGGGTGTATACTACCTTCACATCGGGAAGATTCTCCTTGATATAGTTACCCAGCTTCAAGGCGACCGCCAAGTTCAAGGTCTTTTCCATGCTGACTTTGCCCAAGGCACCAGAGTCTTTTCCCCCGTGACCTGCATCGATGACAATGGTCTGAATCTTCTCACCACGTTGGGCGTGAACCAATAAAGGCATAAGAAAAACGAATGCCAAAACACCAAATCGGAAAATCTTTCGTTGTATCATGTTGAGTTCTTTAATTATGCGCGAAGAAAAACTATCTTTGCAGCGAATTTGGCACAAATATAATCGTTTTCGCTTTGTCAGAACGCAAAACATATAAGAATTATTTTACCTCATCCGTCATTTGCCTTTTGACGGTTCTCTTTGCATTGTTTTGCGGATGCAAGCAAACAGCTCATATTGAGAAAGATAAGTTCGATTTTGAACCTCAAACAGAGGACAGCACTCGGGTGGATTCATTACGCCTTCCCGAACGCATTGTCGACACCATCACCCTAATTTTGGACAGCATTTCAGCCGATACAGTGCCGCTTTATGCCATCGATAGTTTGATGCATCCTGACACACTCAGCCGCCCAATGGACAGTTTGATTCCATTGGACTCGCTCCTTCAAGACACGTTGAAACACACCACTCGCGGCCGAATTACTCCAAAACGCTCCGAATCGGCCATCGAAACGAAGGTGATTTGCTCCGCCTCCGACTCGGTTTACCGCGACATGAACCTCAAAAAAGTGTTCTATTTTGGCAATGCTGAAGCACAATACGAAGACATCAGTCTGAAAGCCGACTACCTTGAATTCGACCTCGAAACCAGCACCTGCAAGGCCCGCGGTTCGATTGACTCCTTAGGCAAATTGCAAGGCCGACCTGTCTTCAAGCAAGGCGAGTCGACCTTTGAGGCCGAAGAAATGCTTTACAACTTCAGGACCAAGAAAGGTATCATCACCAAGGTTTGGACCACCGAAAGCGACGGCTATCTGCATGGACAGCGCGTCAAACGGATGGACGACAACAGCATCAACATCAAGTCGGGCGGCTACACCACCTGCGACTTGAAGGAGCACCCACATTACCAATTCAAGTTCACCAAGGCCAAGGTCATCCCCGACGACAAAATCGTCACGGGCCCCATCTATCTCACCGTGGTAGATGTTCCGTTACCTTTGGCACTTCCTTTCGCCATGATTCCCAATACGAAAGGCAAGAAATCGGGGCTCATCATCCCCACATACGGCGAGTCGGCCAACCGAGGCTTCTACCTCGAAAACGGCGGTTATTATTGGGCCATCAACGACCACTATGACTTACAGGTGTTGGGCGACATCTACACCCGAGGCTCATGGGGCATCAAACCGACTTTCCGCTACAACAAACGCTACAAGTTCAACGGCTCGATGGCTTTGGGATTCGCTGTCAACAAAATTGGCACGAAAGGCGCCGCCGACTATCAGGAAAGCACCGATTTCAAGATCCAATGGTCACACAAGCAAGACCCCAAGGCACATCCGCGTAACAGTTTCTCCGCCGACGTCAACATCGTCAGTTCCAACTTCAACAAATACAACGCCCAGACCGCCACCGACCAGCTGAGCAACACGTTTAAGTCGAGCGTCGCCTACCAGACCAATTTCGGTGGCAAGGTCTTCCTCACCCTCAATGCCAGCCACAGCCAAAACACCTTGACGCGACAGGTCACGGCCTCGCTGCCCGAGCTCACCATGTCCGTCAACACCTTCTATCCCTTGAAAAACGTGGGCAAAAAAGGCAAGAAACACTGGTACCAAAGCCTGAGCATGAGCTACACGATGAACGGCAAGGCCTATATCAACGACGTTGACACTGTTTTGTTCAAAGGCTTCACCGACGACTTTAGCCGTTGGGCGAAAGATTTGTTCCGCGACCATGTGCAAATGGGTGTCTCGCATCGGATTCCTATCAGTGCGACCATCAAATTGTTGAAACACTTCTCCTGGACCAACTCTATTTCATTTAACGACTACATGTATTTCAAGCGTATCGAGAAGCAATGGATTCACGACTCTGACTCGACAGGACATCTGCAGACCGATACCATCCACAGATTCCGCAATTTGGTGGACTTTAGCGTGAGCAGCAACCTCACCACGAAGATCTACGGCATGGTGAACTTCGCCCAAGGTCCCATCCGCGCCATTCGCCACGTCATCACCCCAACCATCGGATTCACCTATCGACCTGATTTCAGCGACCCGAAATGGGGCGTTTACGGTTCCTATATCGACGGCAACGGCCATGAACAGATTTACAACAAATTCGAGAGGGCTCTTTTCGGCACGCCTTCGCAAAACCAACAAGGGCTTCTGACGTATAACATAGGTAACAATCTGGAAATCAAAGTGCCTTCAAGCAGCGACACCATCACTGGCATCAAGAAAATACCCATCTTGGAATCGTTTAGCATCTCAGGCAACTACGATATCACCAAAGACTCGGTCAACTTATCCCCTATTTCGGTCAGTGGCCGCACGACGCTATTCAAGAAATTGAGTATCAACTATAGTAGCTCTTGGGACCCCTACGCCGCCGACTCAATGGGGCGCCGCATCAACCGTTTCGAAATCATCGACAACGGTCGGCTGTTCCGCAAGACCAATTCATCGTGGCGGTTCAGCATGAGCTATTCCTTCAACCAGAAAGACCTCGATAAACTAAGGGGCAAGAGCAGTAAGGACTTGCGCGACGAAATCAACGAAAACGCCCGACAATCGAACATGTTCGACCCCGATGAGCTGAACGAAATCTTAGGTAACCCAAATGCCTACATCGACTGGACCACGCCATGGTCGCTCTCACTCAGTTACAACCTAACCTACACGACTTCTATCTCCTATGCCGCCTTCATGGGCATCGCCACCAACACATACGTGCACACCATAGGCCTCAATGGCGACATCAGCATCACACCCAAATGGAAAGTGACCTTCTCGACGGGCTGGGATTTCGTCAACAACAAACTTTCCTACACCAACCTCAGCGTTTACCGCGACCTGCACTGCTGGGAGATGCGCTTCAATTGGATTCCTATCGGCAGCTACAAGAGCTGGAACTTCACCATCAACGTGAAAGCGCAAGCCTTGAAGGACTTGAAGTATGAGAAGAAGAAGGATTATCGTGATAATTAGTTGAGAGTTTAGTGTTTAGAGTTTAGAGTTTTTTTTACTTTTGCATCCGAATAACAATAACTTATAATACATCACATTATGAAAAAACTTGTTACCCTTATTCTCGCGCTGGCCATCGGTTTTGGCCTGAAAGCGCAGTGTCCTTTGACACAAGCCGTTGACTTCACGGCTACTGATGTCCACGGCACAGAAGTCCACCTGTTCGACATCCTCGACGGCGGACAATACGTGCTCATCGACTTCTTCTTCACCACTTGCGGTCCCTGCCAGCAGGCCACCCCGAAGGTTGTCGAATCCTACTACGCTATGGGTTGCAACATGCACGACGTTTTCTACATGGAAATCGCTACAGGCGACAGCGAAGCCGCTTGTCTCAACTGGGTAAACACCTACGGCGTGGAATACCCCACCATCAGCGGCGCCGCTGGCGGTACGGGTATCTGCAACCAATACCAAATTCCCGCCTATCCTACCCTCATCGTCATCGCACCTGACCATTCCATCGTCATCCAAGACCTGTGGCCCATCAACAATGCCCAGACCATCATCACTACTTTGGAAGGCCTCGGCTTGCAACAGCACGACTGCAACACGCCGAGTTACAACCCACAAGTGAGCATCACCATCGACCAAGTGCTGGAAACCGAGGTCACAGCGACTTTCACGCCCAATGAGGATTGCGCCTCTTACGGCTATATGATGGCCACTGAAGCCGAGATTCAGGAATGGATGGGCATCGCTGGCCTCGACTTGCCTGAATACCTTTGGACATACGGCATGCCCGGTTCAGGAGTCATCTCCAACACCTTTGGCGACTTGACACCCAACACGGAATATAACATCTACGCCGTGCCTGCCGACATTGACGGCAACCTTGGCGAAGTCGTTATCGAGCCTGTCACCACCACACCTGGCGGAGGCGACGACATCATGCCCGACTTCACTGCCACCGACATCGAGGGCAACGAAATCCACCTCTACGATATCCTTGACGCTGGTCAGGCTGTGCTGATTAACTTCTTCCTTACAGGCGATCCGTTCAGCGAGCAACCCATGCAGGATGTCGTCGAAGCCTACCATCTCTATGGTTGCAACGCTCACGATGTGTTCTTCATGGAAATCTCGCCCAATGGTCATGACGATGCTTGCCAAGCTTGGGCCGACCAGTTTGGTGTACAATATCCTACCATCAGCCGCGACGGTGGTGGCAACGAGATTGTACAAGCCATCCCCGTGGGTTACTATCCCACCATCATGCTCATCCGTCCCGACCACACCTTCGCCAACCGCGACATCTATCCGCCTTCGCTTGAATACATCCTCCAAGCCATGGATGCTGAAGACTACGAGCAGCATGAGTGTGAAGGTGTAGGTGTTGAGGAAAACGTTCAGGCTGCCACACTTTATCCCAATCCCGCCAACGACTTCGTGACTATCAGCGGTGAAAACCTCGGCACGGTGCGTGTCTACAATGCCCTCGGCCAGATGGTGAACGAATTCGAGGCCAACGGCAGCGAACTCCGCATCAACACCGCTGGTTATGAGAACGGCTTGTATGTCGTCAAGGCTGGCGAACAGATTTTGCGGTTTGTGGTGAAACATTAAAACAAAAAAGACAACCTTCTGCCTCTTGTCCTCATGGCGGAGGAACATCCGCCATCCCTCGTGCAGAATCAACATCCAAAAGCACGAGGGATTGCGGGTCAAGCCCGCAATGAGGACAAAGGGCATAAAGTACCCCATATCCCATGAAAATAACAATCCTTCGTTCCTCATTCCAGACCGACGATTTTGTCAGAAACGAATATGCCGACCTGATTCAAAGGCTGGAAAACGAATGTAACGCCGAAATCAATATCATTGGTGACGAATTTGTAGAGACGCACGGCCGTGCGTCTCTACAATCGTTACCCGATGCATTTATGATCGCCACCGGCGGTGTCGAAAACCTGTTCAAACGCATCTGGTCGGCCATTGACGTTGAAACGATGTGTGGTCCATCGCGACAAAAAAACGTCATAATGATTGCTGATGGACGCAACAATTCCTTGGCTGCTGCCTTAGAAATCCTGACCTATTTGGGTAATATCGGGGTGGAAGGAAAAATATTGCATGGGACGAATGATGAAATTATATCGGCCGTGATGGAGACGCACGGTCGTGCGTCTCTACGGGGACGAATCGGGTTGTTCGGTCAACCTTCGGATTGGCTCATTGCAAGCGGCGTAGACCGCGATTATCTCCGCCAACATTATGGCATTGAGACCGTCGACATCGACCTGCGACGCCTCATCGACGGCATCAAATCCGCATCGCAAACCGAAGCTGTGGAGGTGGCGCAGGCCTTAGAGAAACGTTCCAAGACCGTTAAAGAGCCCACCGACTCCGACATGTTGGAGGCCGCCAAAGCCTATCTCGCCATCAAACGCATCTGCCAAGAGGAGCGTTTGGATGCCATGACCATCCGTTGCTTCGACATCGTGAAAACTTGCGGTACGACGAGCTGTTTGGCTTTAGCCCTGCTCAACGACGAAGGCATCGTGGCAGGTTGCGAAGGCGACATGCAGACGTTGATGAGCATGTATTTGGCCAAACGGATTTGTGGCGAAACCGCTTTCATGGCCAACCCTTCGCAACTCACTGACAAGACGTCCATGCTGGCACACTGCACCATCCCGCTGGGGATGTGCGACGAAATTCGCCTACGCTCGCATTTCGAATCAGGCATTGGCGCTGCCGTGCAAGGCGTATTGCCCTTAATGGATTACACCTTATTTAAATGGGGCGGTGAAAAGTTAGACCGTTATTTCGTCACAGAGGCCAAGGCCGTTGAAACGCCTTACAGCGACCATTTCTGCCGCACGCAAATCACGCTCAACGTGAACCTAAAACCTTATCTGTTGCAGCATTCCATTGGTAACCACCATGTCATCATTCGCGGCCGTCATGCCGAAGAGATTAGGCGGTTCATGGCCGAAAAGTCGCTTGTCAAAAGAAACGAAGTTTGATTTTGGACAATTACTTAGCTAATCAAAACGCGTAGCCGAACGAGAAATAGGCTCCGAATCGGTTTTTATGCTCATGGTTGACCCAATGGGCGGTTAATGAAATCGGCCCAAGGAGACTGTTATAGGAATACTTCAGTCCTGCACCATGTACCATGAAATGGATTATATCGGTAAAATTCATCCCACCAGTACCCAACATGCCCCACGGCACCGAGGTGTTATACATCGCTGTCAGGTAGTGCTTGCCGTAGAAGTTGTAGCGCAAGTCCAAACGCAGGATGCTGACGTTGCTCTCGTCCAAGCCGTCCTCGACGCTGGTCAAGCCGATGAAGGGCATTTGGTTTTCGAAGTGGCGCCCCGCGATTTCGCCTCCGCCAACATTCCTCAAATTGTAGTATTGGACCAACGACGCATTGCTGACGATGCTGCCGATATAGCGGCCATACACCTGCGGGATGATGCTGAACCGTCCGTTGGCAGGCGTGATGTAGGCTTGGAAGGTGTAGTTGATGTCGAAATACTTCTCTTTGGTGGAAGTCAGGTAGTAATAGTTGCTGCTCAGGTTGGCCAAGATGCCGTGATTGGCGAAATAGGGGTCGTCCAGATTGTCGTATTGCATCCTGAAGAAAGGAGCCAATAGCGTGTTATCCTTGAAATAGTACTCGTCGAAGGTGCTTGCCTCGAAGGAGGATTTGTCGTAGGTCGTATAGATGAACGACGCCCCCACGTTGGTGCTGAAATTGAGCAGGTGGAACTCCGAAATGCTGGCGCTGGCTTTCATTTGCAGGTAGTGCAGGTTGATATACTTGTCGAGGTAGCCTCTTGTGCGGAAATGCTCGTCCCTGTAGTCGGCGGTCACATTGAAATTGGCGAGCGACGAGCGCGAGTAGGTGTATTTGAGGCTGATTTTGGGGTTATAGCTCAACTTCGCAGATAGATTGAGTTTTGAGCCGTTGAACTTCTTCTCGTTCAAGCCGACACTAAGCAACAATGCAGCACCTTCCTCAGTGTCGTAGCGCACACCCAAGCCGAAAACATGGGGCTTGGCAGGCGTCACGTTAACAGTCAAGTCGTAGGCATCCGAAAGCTGGTGGTTCCAATGCAAAGAATCGCTTTCCTTGACTTGGTAAGTGATTTCGTCGAAACTACCTGTGCCACGAAACACCTTCATCGCCTGTTCGAGGTCGTCTTGCGAGTATTTATTGCCGTCGATAAGTTTGCCTTTACGACTGAGCCAACGGCTATCGCGAGGGCTCACGTTGTTGATGGTGATGCTTCTGAGAAGAACGGATTCCTGTTTCAGGTTCTTGGCACGGGGCGCACGCAGCGTCTTGCCGACAGGATGACCCGCCGAGGCATCCACCGCCTGTTTAATGGCCAACAGTTGGTCGTGGAAGCCGTTGGCACTCTTGTAGCCTCGGCTTACCAAGGTGTCGATGGCCTCGGGCGTGAAACTGAGCATCCCGAAACCGCTGATGTCGGGGATGATGTGGACAGTACATTTGGAACGGTTATCCACACGCTTGGCGCTCGTGCTGTTGGTGACCAAACGGGCAAACAACTGTGGCAGCGACTGGAGGTCGGCGATGGTGACGTCTTTGTTCGAAGTGACCTCAACGCCGATGATGATGTCGGCGCCCATATCCCTTAGCACATCGGCCGGGAAGTTGTTCACCAAGCCGCCGTCGACCAACAACTTGTCGCCTATCGCAACCGGCGAAAACAGGCCAGGAATGGCCATGCTGGCACGCATAGCCGCAGGCACGCTACCGCTGCGCAGCACAACCTCGTCGCCCGTAATCATGTCGGTGGCAACGCAGGCAAAAGGAATGGGCAGGTCGTTGAAGTCCATCTCCTCCTGATAACCGACGCACAGATTGTTGAACAAGTTGATGAGCGAACTGTTGTTGACGTAGGCACTTGGCAACTGGCTGATGAATGAGGTGTTTTCGTCGCGGTCGAAGAGGCTCTCGAGGCTAAAAGGCACATTGAGCACCATAGTGGCATTGCGCAACCTTGCCTCTTCCGACATCATGGAACGGTCGATTTTGTTGCCGATGTATTCCGACCAGCGCATGTCGGCAATGAGATGGGTGAGCTCGTCGGGCGAATAACCCAAGGCATACAAGCCGCCAATGATGGAGCCCATGCTCGTACCCGCCACATAATCAACGGGAATGCCCATGTCCTCGATGTATTTCAAGACTCCGATGTGGGAAGCACCCTTGGCACCGCCACCACCTAATACCACACCCACTTTGAGGCGTGGCGGACGGATGGTATCATTGTGGGCGTTCATGGCAAAGGATGCCAACAGAAGTGCGATAAGCAAACATACTTTTTTCATTTTCATAGGATTTTAAAATGGCAAAAGTACGTTTTTTTCGGCAAAATGCACCTCTTTGTGAATCAAAACGTATAACCGAATGAGAAATACGCCCCGAAAAGGCTTCCGATATATGTATTAGACCAATGTGCCGTGAGCGAAATGGGGCCTAATGGGCTATCGTAGGAATATTTCAATCCAGCTCCTTGCAAATCAGAATCAAACACATCGGAAAGAGTTGCATCAGCATAGGCCAAATTACCCAGATAAGCAACCCTATTGTACATGGCAGTCAGATAATGGTTCCCATAGAAATTGTAGCGCAAGTCCAAACGTAACACAGTGGTATTTTCACCAGAGTGTTCCACCGTGGTAAGTCCGATAAAAGGCATCTGTTCCTCAAAATGACGGCCTGCCACTTCCCCGCCAAACAAATTCCACAAATTGTAATACATAGCCAATCCAGAGATATAGCGTCCATACACTTGAGGAATGATGGTAAAGCGCCAGTCACCAGGAGTGATATAAGATTGGAAGGCGTACGCAAGTTCAAAGTACTTACCGCTAAATTCCTTATTCTTTTCGGGGGTCACATCTATATGATAACGTCCTGTTAGTCGTGCCTTGATACCATGTTTGGCAAAATAGTCATCGTCCAGGTTGTCGTAGCCAAAATTGACAAAAGGTGTAAGTAGCCTATTATGCGTATATACAACTGAATCCATGGAGCTACCCTCCATAGAGCTAAGGTCGTATGTGGTACTGGTATAAGACAACCCTGCCTGAGCACTGATGTCAAGCAGATGGAACTGTGAGATATAGCCACTCAATTTTTGCTGATGATACCGCATATTGACACCCCTGTTTTCATCATTCATCATCATCCTGAAATGCTCGTTACGAAAGTCGTAAGCAAGGTTGAAATTGGCCAACGACGACCTCGAATAGGTGTAAGTCAAGTTGAGACGGGGATTGTAACTCAGTTTGGCGCTGAAACCGAGCTTCCAGCCGTTGAATTTCTTCGCATTCAAGCCAATATTGAGTAATAGTGCAGCACCTTCATCGGTGTCATAGCGAATGCCCATGCCAAAAAGATGGGGCTGGGCCGGTTTCATTTTGACTCTCAAGTCGTAGCCATCCGAAAGTTGATTGTTCCAATGAATGGTGTCGCTTTCCATGACTTGATAGGTGATTTCATCATAGCAGCCGGTGCCACGGAAAATCTTCATGGCTTTTTCGATGTCTTCTTGATTATAACGATTCCCGACTTTCAGATTACCCTTACGAATAAGCCAGCGGCTATCCCGATCGCTTACATTGTCGATGGTGATGGATTGAATGAGCACAGGATCTTTGGCCAAATTATATGCATGAGGGGCACGAAGTGTTTTGTTTACAGGATAACCTGCCGAAGCATCCACAGCCTTTTTGATGGACAACAGCTGGTCGTGGAAATCGTTGGCACGCTTATAGCCCCTGTTCACCAAAGTATCGATAGCCTCGGGAGTGAAACTCAACATACCGAAACCGCTGATGTCGGGGATGATATGGACTTCACATAATTCGCGGTTTTTCTCCCTTTTGTTACTTGTGCTTGTGATGAGCAGACGAGCAAATACTTGGGGCAAGGACTTCAAATCATTAATCGTGACGGTCTTTGTGGATGTGACTTCGACACCAATAATGATATCGGCACCCATCTCTTGGAGCACATCGGCTGGAAAGTTATTCACCAAGCCGCCATCAACAAGCACCATGTCGTCAATCTCAACGGGCGAGAACACACCTGGTATGGCCATGCTGGCTCGCATAGCATTAGGCACGCTCCCATTACGCAACACCACTTCCTTGCCCGTAATCATATCCGTGGCCACACAAGCGAAGGGAATAGGCAAGTCGTTAAAATCCATCTCCTCCTGATAACCGACACACAAATCGTTAAACAAGTTGATGAGCGAACTGTTGTTGACATACGCACTTGGCAACTGGCTGATAAACGTCGCGTTGGGGTTAGGGTCAAAAAGGCTTTCATGGCTGAAGGGCACTTGAAGCAATAAGGTGCTGTTGCGTTGCCTCATCTCTTCCGACATCATGGGGCGATCGATTTTGTTGCCGATATATTGCGACCAATCTATGTTGGAAATCAGTTGGGTGAGTTCGTCAGGGGTGTAACCCATGGCATAAAAACCGCCAATGATGGAACCCATGCTGGTGCCTGCCACATAATCAACAGGGATGCCCATCTCTTCGATGTATTTCAACACACCAATATGGGTAGCACCTTTGG
>JAEEGI010020031.1_pt1 | contig 13434 bp, 11 predicted proteins | sample 8958751 | NCBI WGS metagenome assembly JAEEGI01 (sample SAMN16246545, study PRJNA631951) | gut metagenome | biome: gut microbiome; feature: rumen; material: KS-attached | host: Bos | place: Iran: Karaj | collected 2018-10
CATCTCTATCGCTGTTTCCCAGGTCTTTCCAACGGGAGCAGCCGTGGTAAGGCCCAATCCCAGGCAGTCTTTGCCTGTTTTCGAAAACAGCGAGGTGAAAGTGGCGCCCAACGCCAGGCTTGCCGTCACCAGTTCCTCTTTGCGCGGAGCAAAGGCGGCGGTGGCAAAGGCATCGAGATGGCGCTCGCCGGCCTGCCAGCATTGTGCCCCGATGGAGCCGTAAACTCCCCAGTTTTCGAGGCCGGTATGGTAGAAACCACCTGCCTTGAAAGTGGTGTTTTCGATGGGTGTGAACTCCACTTCCGAGATGGTCATATAGCCTTTGTTCTTGTTTAACTTGTGCTTTAAGTTATATTTGTTACCACCCTCTTCATCAATTATTCCACCGTTATACACCGCTCCTCTCCATGTTAAAGCATCGCTTAAAGTCCACTCAACATTTACGGCCAGACTGGTGTAAGGTGCAGTGGGGAATTTGGTGTTATAGATAACCGCGCTGGTGATGAAGCCCAGGTTCATGAAATTGCCCGAAGTTTCACACAGTCCATACACATCGGTCATGTCCTGAATACCGGCGGTGATTTCCACATTGCCTATCCTGTGGCTGTAGTTAGCAAAGTGCAAGAAAATGGGAAGATTGTCGTTGTCGTTGTTGTTCACGTACTGCAAGTCACCCACAAGGTCGTTGGTGGGATGGCCGCAGTGGGCACTTCCAATTCCAAAGGTGAAGCGGCCGTTGCGCCAGGGGTTGATTTCCAGATCCAAGGTCGCATAGCCCACATAGCGGGCACCAGTCTTGATGCCTCCAGCCATGTTCACATTTAAATCAGCAGTATAACTTCCCATTGGAACAAATGTCTTTAGTGTGTCTTGCGCCACGGCTATTTGGCTGAATGTGAGCACCACAGCCATGGTGGCAACGGCAATAATTCTCATGAATGTTTTGTTTTCGAGTTGCAAAATTAGGGTGTATTATAGGTTTTGAAATCCCAAAATTAAGGTATTTTTCTCAAAAACACTCCCTATTATTGGTGAGAAATGGCAAATAATGCCAAAAAATAATATATCTTTGCCCAAAATATAACCAATTATGGCACAGATTTTCTTTGACAAAGGGGGCAAATTGTCGGATATGATCACCATGTATCCCAATTTGCTGCACACATTGCCCCGATTCGACATCAGTCTGGGTTTCGGCAACAAGACCATTGCCGAGGTGTGCGAGCAGAACGGCGTGAATCCCGATTTCTTCCTGCTCATTTGCAATGTCTACTCGTTCGACGACTATCTCCCCACCAAACAAGAGCTGGCCACTGTCGACATGAGCCAGCTGGTCACCTATCTCGAGAAGTCGCATCGCTACTATCTCGACAAGCGCATCAGTCACATTCAGCATCACATGAACCGAATTGTCGGATTATTGCAAAACAAGCGCATTGGCGATGTGTTGAACAACTTCATGGAGGTGTATCGTGGTGAGGTGGAAGAGCACTTCAATTATGAGGAGCACAATGTGTATGCGCACCTCACCAAGTTGCAGCAAGGCATCCCCGACAAGGCCTATAGCATTGCCCAGTTCATCTCGTCGCATGGCAACCTGCAGGAGAAACTCGAGGACCTCACGCAAATCATCTTCAAGTACCTGCCGGCCCAGATGTCGGCCGAGGATGATGCCATCGAGGTTATCTTCGACCTGCTCCAGCTCTCGCGCGACCTCAAGAAGCACTCGCTCATCGAGGAGAAGATCATGGTTCCTTATGTGATGCAGCTCGAAAGGAGGGTGAAATGAAAAGTCGCATTCTCATCGTCGAACCGTCGGAGATGATTGTGGCAGGCCTTTCTGCCATACTCAAAAACCTGAACTACAGGGTGCTGGAGCCGCGTCGCACCGTCGACGGTCTCAGTGGCGACCTGGCTGTGCTGCGCCCCGATGTGATGATCATCAACCCCACGCTCTGTCCCAATCTGGCGCAAGTGCTCGACAGGCGCCCCATCAGGGTGGCGGCGCTGGTCTACCAGTATGTGGAGCAATCGCTGCTGCGGCAGTACGATGCCGTGATTGATGTGCGCGACCAGGCCAACATCATTGAGGGCAAACTCGTGGAACTGTGTTCGGCCGCCGCCCCAAGCGAGGCGCGAGCCACCGCCAGCCACGACCTCACCAAGCGTGAGACTGCTGTTTTGGTAGAGGTGGCAAAGGGGTTGACCAACAAGGAGATAGCCGACGCGCTCAACCTCTCGGTGCACACCGTTATCTCGCACCGCAAAAACATCATGCACAAGACCGGCATCAAGAGTGTGGCAGGCCTCACCGTCTATGCCATGCTCAACAACCTCATCGACTAGAGGACTGAGGCATTCGTGGATGATTCCGACCTCGTCGATGCGGCTCAACAAAAAGACTTGTTCAACCTCGTGGTTTTTATGGTCGATTTCCCTGTTTTTTGGTCAAATCTCACCTTTTTTTTGATTTTGCCACGAATTTGCCGTATCTTTGCGAAGTTTTCGACGAAATTGTCACCTTTATGATGCTAACGCACTCCATAGCGAAATTTGGCGAGTACTGCGTCTTCTTGTGGCGCAGTGTGAGCATTCCCGAGAAGTGGCGAGAGTTCTTCAAGAACTATCGCAACGAGATCTACAAGCTGGGTATCGACTCTATCCCGCTCATTCTCATCATCTCGGTGTTCATCGGCGCGTTGTGTACCATCCTCATCAAGATGGAAATCTCAAACCCGCTGCTGCCACGCTATTCGCTGGGCCTCACCACGCGCGAAATCATCATTCTCGAGTTCTCGTCAACCATCCTATGCCTGATTTTGTCGGGTAAGATAGGTTCTAATATCGCTTCTGAGATAGGCACCATGCGCGTCACCGAGCAGATCGATGCCCTTGAAATCATGGGCATCAATTCGGCCAACTTCCTGGTGATGCCTAAGATGCTGGGCCTCATCACCATTCTGCCGTTCCTCGTCATCATCAGCATGGGCACTGCCCTCATTGGCGGCTATGTCACCTGCATCATCACGGGGCTCTTGCCGGTCGAAGACTATGTCTATGGCATTCAGACCCAGTTCATTCCGTGGTATGTGTGGTTCTCCCTCATCAAGTCGTTGTTCTTCGCCTTCATCATCTCCAGCATCTCCTCGTTCTACGGTTACACCGTCAAGGGCGGCTCGGTCGAGGTGGGCAAGGCCAGTACCGACGCTGTGGTCATGAGCAACATCATGATTTTGGTGGCCGATGTTATGTTAACCATTTTATTGCTTTGATTGCCCTATGATTGAAGTGAAACACCTCGATAAGTTTTTCGACGGCGGCACCCGACAGGTGCTCTTCGACATCAATGCCCAGTTCTACGATGGTAAGGTGAACCTCATCATCGGCCAGAGCGGTTCGGGCAAGACGGTGCTGGTCAAGAACATCGTGGGCCTCTTCTCGCCCGATGCCGGCGAAATCCTCTACGACGGACGCGACATCACCCAGATGGACCGCAAGCAGATGAAGGCGCTGCGTGCCGAGATTGGCATGCTCTTCCAGGGCTCGGCGCTGTTCGACAGCGAGACGGTGATGGGAAATGTGATGTTCCCCCTCAAGATGTTCTCCACCATGAGTCGCGAGGAGCAAATTGAGCGCGCCCAGTTCTGTATCGACCGCGTGAATCTCACCGGCAGCGAAGACAAGTACCCGCCCGAGTTGAGTGGCGGTATGCAGAAACGAGCAGCCATTGCACGCGCCATTGCCCTGAATCCCAAATACTTGTTCTGCGATGAGCCCAACTCGGGACTCGATCCCAAGACCTCCATCGTCATCGATGAACTCCTCTACGACATCACTCACGAGTTCGGCATCACCACCATCATCAACACCCACGACATGAACTCGGTGATGGGCATCGGCGAGAACATCGTCTTCATCTACAAGGGCCATGTGGGCTGGGTCGGCAACAAAGACCAGATTTACGATGTCGACAACGAGAACCTCAACAACTTCGTCTACGCCACCGACCTCTTCCGTGATGTGCGCAAATACCGCCGCGAGCACGGCTACACCCGCACCATCATCACCTAACCCCTATCCACCACCTGACCTCATCAACCCCTTTCGAGTTCTCCGAGTTTTCCGAGTTCTCCGAGTTTTCCGAGATCTCCGAGATCTCTGAGATTAACCAATGTGGTGCAATCTTGGGGATTCTTATCTTGCTCATGATCAATTGGTTAAATTAAATGGATTCCCGAATTTCCCATTTTTCCCACGTTTCCCGCACATCCCATCCATCCCAAATGCACCCAAAAAACGAAAATAATGCATTTAGGTAGTGCTATTGTGCCAAGATTTTTTGTAACTTTGCACATTATTTTAAAAAGGGCTATGAAAACGGCTCGAAAAAGGCTATAAAAACGACAAAAAAACATATATGAAGAAGTTTAACGAATATAGCAGATTCAACCTCTCGGACGTGAATAAAGACGTCTTGAAACAGTGGGACTCGGAGAACGTGTTTGCACGCAGCATCGAGGAGCGCGAAGGTGCTCCCACCTTTGTGTTTTATGAGGGACCTCCCTCAGCCAACGGCATGCCGGGCATTCACCATGTGATGGCACGCACCCTCAAGGACATCGTGTGCCGCTTCAAGACCATGCAGGGGCACCAAGTGCTGCGCAAGGCTGGCTGGGACACCCACGGACTGCCCGTGGAGCTCGGCGTGGAGAAGTCTCTGGGCATCACCAAGGAGGATATCGGCAAGAAGATTAGCGTAGACGACTACAACGCCACCTGTCGCAAGGAGGTGATGAAATACACCCGTGAGTGGGAAGACCTCACGCACAAGATGGGCTACTGGGTCGACATGAACGACCCCTATATCACCTACAAGAACGGTTATATCGAAACCCTGTGGTATCTGCTCAAGCAGCTTTACAACAAGGGCCTGCTCTATAAGGGCTACACCATTCAGCCCTATTCGCCCGCTGCCGGCACCGGACTCAGTTCGCACGAACTCAACATGCCTGGCTGCTACCGCGATGTGAAGGATCAGACCGTGACCGCACAGTTCACCGTGCCCGCTCAGGACCATCCCGTGATGAAGGCCATCATGGACAAGGCCGACGCTGGCTTCCAGGACCTCTATGTGTTGGCATGGACCACTACTCCCTGGACCTTGCCCAGCAACACCGCCCTGTGTGTGGGTCCCAAGATCGACTATGTGGCGCTCGAGAGCTACAACCCCTATAATGGCAAACCGGGCATCTACCTCATGGCCAAGGCTCGTGTCAATGCCTATTTCAAGCCCGAGGGTGCCGAACTGCCCCTCGACAGCTACAAGCCCGGCGACAAGGTGATTCCCTACAAGGTGATTGCTGAGTTCAACGGCAACGACCTGCTCGGCCTCCACTACAACCAGCTCTTCCCATGGGTGAAACCTGTGGACAAGGTGGGCGACCAGATTGTGGGCAACGACAACGGTTTCCGCGTGATTCCGGGCGACTACGTCACTACCGACGACGGTACTGGCGTGGTGCACATCGCTCCCACCTTTGGTGCCGACGACGCCAATGTGGCACGCGCTGCAGGCATTCCCGCCCTGTTCATCATCAACAAGAAGATGGAAACCCGCCCAATGGTGGACTTCGATGGCAAGTATTGGCTCATCGAAGACCTCGACCCCGACTTCGTGAAGAACTTCGTGAATGTCGATCTCTACAAGGAATATGCCGGCGCCTTTGTCAAGAATGCCTATGATCCCAAATACACCGTCAATGGCAAGTACGACGAGGCTGCTGCCAACAAGGACGAGGACCTGAACATTTATATGTGCATTCGCATGAAGCAGGATGGCACTGCTTTCAAGATTGAGAAGCATGTGCACAACTATCCGCACTGCTGGCGCACCGATAAGCCCATCCTCTACTATCCGCTCGATAGCTGGTTCATCAAGTCAACCGCTTGCCGTGACCGCATGGTGGAACTCAACCACACCATCAAGTGGAAACCCGAGCACACCGGTACTGGCCGCTTTGGCAAGTGGCTCGAGAACCTCAACGACTGGAACCTGAGCCGCAGCCGCTACTGGGGCACACCGTTGCCCATCTGGCGCAACGACGATGGTGAGGAGAAGTGCATTGGCAGCATCGAGGAACTCTACAACGAAATCGAGAAGGCTGTGGCCGCTGGCGTGATGAAGTCGAACCCCTACAAGGAGAAAGGCTTTGTTCCCGGCGACTATAGCGAAGAAAACTATAACAAGATCGACATTCACCGCCCCTATGTCGACGACATCGTGCTCGTGAGCGACAGTGGCAAACCCATGAAACGCGAACTCGACCTCATCGACGTGTGGTTCGACAGTGGCGCAATGCCCTACGCACAGCTGCACTATCCCTTCGAGAACAGGGAACTCGTGGACGAGCGCAAGTTCTATCCCGCCGACTTCATCGCCGAGGGTGTGGACCAGACGCGTGGATGGTTCTTCACGCTCCATGCTATCGCCACCATGGTGTTCGACAGCGTGGCCTACAAGTCGGTTATCTCCAACGGTCTCGTGCTCGACAAGAACGGCAACAAGATGAGCAAGCGATTGGGTAATGCCGTCGATCCCTTCATGGCTATCGACAAGTATGGCAGCGACCCGTTGCGCTGGTACATGATCAGCAACTCGGCTCCTTGGGACAACCTCAAGTTCGACGAGGCTGGCGTGGAAGAGGTGGCACGCAAGTTCTTCGGAACGCTCTACAACACCTACTCGTTCTTCGCCCTCTATGCCAATGTCGATGGTTTCGACCCGGCAACAGCCACTGTGCCCATTGCCGAGCGTCCCGAAATCGACCGCTGGATCATCTCGCTGCTCAACAGTCTTGTGGCACAAGTTACTGCCGACCTTGATGACTACGAGCCCACCCGTGCGGCCCGCGCCATCAGCGACTTTGTCAACGAGAACCTCAGCAATTGGTATGTGCGCCTCAACCGCAAGCGCTTCTGGGGTGGCGATATGACGCAAGACAAACTTTCAGCCTATGTCACCCTGCATGAGTGCCTCACCACCGTGTCGCTGCTCATGGCGCCCATCTCGCCCTTCTACAGCGATATGCTCTACCGCGACCTCACCGGCAGCACCACTTCGGTGCACTTGGCCCTCTATCCCAAGGCCAATCCCGAGGTCATCGACAAGGCACTTGAGGAACGCATGCACATGGCACAGACCATCACATCGATGGTGCTCTCGCTGCGTCGCAAGAAGAACCTCAAGGTGCGTCAGCCTCTCACTTCGATCATGATTCCCGTGCTCGACGAGAAGCAGCGCGCTGCTATCGAAGCTGTGGGCAACCTCATCATCAACGAGGTGAATGTGAAGGAAATCAAGTATGTGGGCAACGATGAGGGCGTGCTCGTGAAACGCGTGAAACCCGACTTCAAGAAACTTGGCCCGAAGTATGGCAAGATTATGAAGGCGCTGGCTCAGGCACTCACCACACTGCCGCAGGCCGACATCAACCGCTTCGAGCAGGAAGGTTCTATCACCCTTGATATCGCCGGACAACAGGCAACCGTTGAAACTGGCGATGTAGAAATTATCAGCGAAGACATCCCCGGATGGCTCGTGGCCAACGAGGGCAACCTCACTGTGGCGCTCGACATCACCCTTACCGACGACCTCAAGCGCGAGGGTGTGGCACGCGAACTGGTGAACCGCATCCAGAATGTGCGCAAGAGCAAGAACTTCGACATCACCGACAAGATTGTGGTGCGCATCAATCCCGATGAGCGCGTCAACGAGGCTGTGGAGCAGTTCAAAGACTACATTGCACGCCAGGTGCTGGCAGTTTCCATCGAGTTGCAAGATGTTTCCAACCATCCTGAACGCGTAGAACTCGACATGGACGATTATATGCTTTATGTGACTGTCGACAAGGCCTGATGCGCCTTGCCGATTTCTTGGCTCTGAATATTATTATAAAACGATACGATTATGGCAAATAACACTGAAAAGACCCGTTATTCCGATGCTGAACTGCAGGAATTCAAGGAGGTTATTCTTGAGAAGATGGAGGTCGCTCGTAACAACTACGACCTGCTCATGTCCAGGATTAAAGCTGACGAGTCCGACCCTGGTTTCAAGGTGCTTGAAGAAGGCGCTTCCACACTCGAGAAGGAGGAGGCCAGCCAACGTGCCGCACGCCAGATGGACTTTATCAAGAAACTGCAGGGTGCCTTGGTGCGCATCGAGAACAAGACCTACGGCGTGTGCCGTGTCACAGGCAAACTCATCCCCAAGGAGCGCCTGATGGCTGTGCCGCACACTACTCTGTCGGTTGAGGGTAAGGAAATTGAGCAAAAACAGAAGGGACGTTGATGAAACACCGCATCTCTAATGGCGTTCTTGCCACGATAATCATCGTGGTAGCGGTTCTTATCGACCAGATTCTCAAGTTCTGGGTCAAGACCAGCTTCTTCTATGGCGAGGAGGTGAAGATTGCCGAGTGGTTTCGCCTGGTGTTCATCGAGAACAACGGCATGGCCTTCGGTATGGAGTTGGGTAGCAAGTTCTTCCTGACGTGGTTCCGCATTATTGCTGTCGTGCTGCTCATCTGGTATTTAGTAAGGATAAGGAAGCGCACCGACCTGCCACGTGGTTATGTGACGTGCATTGCTTTTATCACTGCCGGCGCGCTGGGCAATGTGATCGACTGCATCTTCTATGGCGTGATTTTCGATGCTCCTCAGGCTCCGCTGGTGGCACAGTTGTTCCCACCGGGTGGTGGCTACGAGAGCCTGTTCAATGGCCGGGTGGTTGATATGTTCTACTTCCCGCTTTGTGAGTGGAACTGGCCGCAATGGGTGCCTGTGATTGGAGGTCAGCACTTCAAGTTCTTTGAGCCTATCTTCAATTTTGCCGATGCCTGTCTGTCGGTGAGCGTCATCACGCTCATCCTCTTCTATTCAAAGCATTTCCTTGCTAGCTCTGAGAAAAAGAAGGAAAGCACCGATGCCGACTCTACCCACGAAGAGCAACAGCCGGTCGAGTCAAGCGAGAACGAATAGCGTCTCAAGGTCATGAGAAAGTTGCCTCTGCTCATATTGTTGATGTTGCTGGTTGCCGTGGTTGTGGCATGCAGCAAGACCCCTCCCGGGGTCATCTCTGAGCGCAAGATGAAGAATCTGCTCAAGGACATCTACCGTGCCGAGGCCTATATCGAGAACCGCACATCTTCCTTCGAGTCCGACTCTGAGAAGATGGTTCTCAAGCAATCTATCTTTGAGAAGCATGGCGTCTCTCAAGAACTTTACGACTCTTCACTCGTGTGGTATGCCAAGAACATCGATGTGCTTAACAATGTCTATCAGAAGGTGGGAAAGGAACTTCACGAGGAGGCCAAGAAATATCAGAAGCAAATAGGTAAAACTACTCCACAGCAACAGCAGCAGAGTCGCAATTCTGGAAGGAAACTCAAGAAGTATCATGGTGCCAGTGGTGACACCGCCGATTTATGGACACAACCCAGGCTTTGGATGTTCACTCAGTCCATGAACGGCAACTATGTGTCGTTTGATTATGCTCCCGACAAGCAGATGCGCAGTGGCGACCGTTATCACCTCTCTATGAAACTGCTCACGGGTAGTAGCGAGGTGCAGCTGGTATTGGCATTGCAGTATGTCGACGGCTCCATCTCCTTCGTTACCCGCAAGTTGTCTTATAACGGGTGGCTCGATATGATTGTTCAGGCCGACACGGCCCGCACCGTCAAGCGCTTGTGTGGCTATATGGCCTTCAAGTTGCGTAACAATGCACCCGTGGCCTTTGTCGATAGCATTGAACTGCTTCGCACACACTTCGATGTCCAGCAGTATGGCTTTATAGGGGTACAGAAGAATCTTTACAGGAACCACAACAAGCAAGATTCATCCAAGCAGGTAACCACCCGTCCGGTCACTCCTGTACCTGCCACCCCGCAACCTGTTGCACCGCAGCCTGCCACGACAAGGCCTGTCGCTTCACAACCTGCAGGAGCACAAAAGATTGAGCGACTCCCCAACGGCCATTATAAGCCCAAGCCTGGGGTGAACAAGAGTGGCGTGGTGAATCGCAAACCACTCACACCCATTCAGAGCCTTCGTAATAAACCTAAACCAGCCAATAAACCAGCCACATTAGAGCGATGAAATGGATTTCTAACTATGTGTTCATAGCCGGCAGCAGGCTCAAGAATCACCTCGTGGAGGTGGATGCCGATTCAAGGCTTGTGAAAGTCACGGCCCTGCTCGACGAACTGGCTAATACAGAGTATGTCGATCATGCCCTGTGTGTGGTATCACTGCGCCGCAAGCGACGTCTCGAGTCGCTCTTTGCCCGTGTGGCATCGATAGATGATTTTGAACAGCAGTTTGCCAAAGCCTTTGCCGACGATGAAAACCGTAAGGGAAGGGTAGTAGTGGCCGCCCTCGATTTTCAGGCTATGCGTCTCATCTTCCTGCAATGACCCCAATACCAGCCCCTTTGTTTCCGGAGGAGTTCTTGTATTGTGACATTTTATTCTAAAAAAGTTTTAATAACACAAAAATTATCCTTATCTTTGCTGAGCAATACCCGATTGCGTCGTCAGGTGCAGTCATGGTTGTTGCAACTACAACTATATCAACTAAATTATAGCAGTCATGTATCAGCTTCCATTACACCAGTTCGAGTCACAACCAACTCCTTTTTACTACTATGACCTCGACCTCCTTGCCGACACCCTGAACAAGGTGAAGCAACTCATCGCGGGCAAGCCTTATGTGGTGCACTATGCCGTCAAGGCCAATTCTAATCCTGTGATTCTTCAGCAGATCGCAGCAAGTGGTTTGGGGGCCGATTTGGTGAGTGGAGGTGAGATGAAGGTGGCTTTGCAGGCGGGATTTCATGCTAGGCACATGATGTTTGCCGGTGTGGGAAAGACCGACGAGGAAATCAATCTGGGACTTGACAACGACATCGCCTGCTTCAACGTAGAGTCGGTGCCCGAACTCGAAGTCATCAATAGTCTTGCTGATGCTCGCGGACGCGTGGCTCGCATAGCCATCAGGGTGAACCCCGACATCGATGCCCATACTCACAGCTACATTACTACCGGTACGGCCGACAACAAGTTTGGTATTGACATCGAGAGTTTGCCGCAAGTGGTAGAACTGGCACATAGCCTGCCCAATATCGAGTTGCTGGGACTGCACTTCCATCTGGGGTCACAAATTACCCTTATGGAACCCTATCGCATGCTATGCGAGCGCATCAACAGCCTGCTTGACTACTTCGAGAGTCGCAATGTGCGCTTCAAGATGATTGATGTGGGTGGCGGACTAGGGGTCGACTACGTGCACCCCGATGCCTCTCCCATGGCTCCTTTCGAAGCCTTTTTCGATACCTTCAACCAGCATCTGCATCTGCGTGAAGGCCAGCAACTTCACTTCGAGCTGGGTCGGGCCATCGTGGCGCAGTGCGGGTCGCTCATCACAAGGGTAGTGTTTGTCAAGGAAAACCGTAACAAGCGCTTCGTGATTCTCGATGCTGGCATGACCCAACTGGTGCGTCCTGCTCTGTATCAGGCACATCACCTCGTTCAGAACCTCTCGGCTCCAGTCGATGCTCCCACAGCCACCTACGATGTAGTGGGCCCCGTGTGCGAGTCAAGCGATGTCTTTGCTCACGATGAGGTACTGCCTGTCACCAGCCGTGGCAATATTATAGCCATTCGCTCGGCAGGTGCCTATGGCGAGGTCATGGCGTCGCAGTACAACATGCGCCCCCTTCCGCCTGCTCTCTTCTCACGCTAAAGAACTTACAGTCATGATAAAATGAAAGCGTGAGGGTCGGTGACTCTCACGCTTGTTGGTATGAAGACCGTAGTCTATTTGTCAACGGTTTACTTCTTTTGTGCCTTGGCCCAGCTGTCTTTGAGTCCGATGGTGCGGTTAAACACCAGTTTGTCGGGGGTAGAGTCGAGGTCCACGCAGAAATAGCCGATGCGCTGGAACTGGAACTTGTCCTCGTGCTTGGCAATTTCGGCGAGGTAGGGTTCAATCTTGGCGTGCTCAATCACCTTGAGTGAATCGGGATTAAGCAGGTTGCGGAAGTCCTTCTCGGTCTCGGCGCTGGGGTTCTCGACGGCAAACAGGCGGTCGTAGAGACGCACCTCGGCATTTTTGCAGTGGCGTGCGCTCACCCAGTGCAGCGTACCCTTCACTTTGCGTTCGCTGCCAGGCTCGCCGCTGCGGCTGGTGGGGTCGATTTCGCAGTAAATCTCGGTGATGTTGCCGTCGTCGTCTTTCTTGCAGCCTGTGCACATCACGATATAGGCACCTTTGAGTCGCACCTCCTTGCCGGGAGTCATGCGGAAGAATTTCTTGGGAGGCTCTTCCATGAAGTCGTCGCGCTCAATGTAGATTTCGCGGCAGAAGGGCATCTGGTGCACTCCGGCATTCTCCTGCTCGGGATTGTTGTCCATAGCCACCATCTCTACCTTGTCGTCGGGGTAGTTGGTGAGGACCACTTTCACGGGGTTGAGCACGGCGCTCACGCGGTTAGCGTTCTTGTTGAGGTCTTCACGAATGCTGTGCTCCAGCAGGCTGATGTCGTTGAGCGCCTCATACTTAGTGTAGCCAATATCTTCGATGAAGTTCTTGATCGACTGAGGGGTGTAGCCACGGCGACGCAGGCCGCACAGGGTGGGCATGCGGGGATCGTCCCAACCGCTCACCAGGTTCTCCTTCACCAGCTGCAACAGCTTGCGCTTGCTCATGAGGGTGTAGGTGAGGTTCAGGCGGTTGAACTCAATCTGGCGCGGGCAGTACTCATCGACAGTGTCGCCGGCGAGCTCTTTCACAAAGTACTCGTAGAGCGGGCGGTGAGGCACAAACTCGAGTGTGCAGATGGAGTGGGTCACGCCCTCGAAGTAGTCGCTCTGGCCGTGAGCGAAGTCATACATGGGATACACTTTCCACTTGGTGCCAGTGCGCCAGTGGGGTGTCTTGATGATGCGGTAGATGATGGGGTCACGGAAGTGCATGTTGTCGCTTGCCATGTCGATTTTGGCGCGCAGCACACGTGCACCCTCGTCAAACTCGCCCTCGTTCATGCGCATGAACAAGTCTAGATTCTCTTCAGGTGTGCGATCACGATAAGGGCTGTTCTGGCCTGGTGTAGTAGGAGTTCCTTTCTGCTTGGCTATCTGTTCACTGGTTTGGTCATCAACATAGGCCTTGCCCTCCTTGATGAGTCTGATGGCGAAGTCGAAGAGCTGCTGGAAGTAGTCGCTTGCATAGTACAGGCGGTCTTCCCAGTCGTAGCCCAGCCAATGGATGTCGCGCATGATGGCCTGCTCATACTCGGTGTCCTCTTTCTGGGGGTTGGTATCGTCGAAGCGCAGGTTGCAGGTGCCACCCATCATCTCGGCAACGCCAAAGTCC
>JAEEGI010020032.1_pt1 | contig 13434 bp, 9 predicted proteins | sample 8958751 | NCBI WGS metagenome assembly JAEEGI01 (sample SAMN16246545, study PRJNA631951) | gut metagenome | biome: gut microbiome; feature: rumen; material: KS-attached | host: Bos | place: Iran: Karaj | collected 2018-10
GCATTGATTTGCTCACAGTGGATATACAGGGTATGCTCCCCCTCCGCCCTCACTTTGAGATAAGATATGAACACCGGCGTATAAGGAATGTCGTCACCGCGCAGATTCAGCAGCCAGGCAATCTCGGCCAGCGAAGACACCAAGCAAGAACTCCGGTCCTCCTGCGCCATCCACCCGCATAAACGGGCGATTTTATCCTTTGCCGACTCGCCGGCAAGGGACGTCGGTACGAATTCCACCTGCGACAGCGGGAAGCCCGGACGCTCCGGCCACAGGGCGTCGATCTCTTTCTCCGTGAGATACTGTACCGTGAGTCCGCGCTCCTTCAGCCAGTCGTTCATAGACTCGTCCACCAGCTCTTTTTTCAGCGAGAAACCGCTGCCGCAGAGTTGCTCCTCCGCCGCCAGCCAATAACGTGAATCGGTCCATAGGAAAGCCTCCTGCTGCGTCACAACGGCCGTGCCTGCACTGCCGGTGAACCCCGTGAGCCACTCGCGCGTCTTCCAATGGGCCGGCACATATTCCGAACCGTGAGGATCTTCCGTGGGCACGACAATGACCGCTTTGCCATTGTCCCTCATCCACGAGCGCAAACGCGCCAGCCTATCCGCCGATGATTGTTGTGATGCCATAGTGATTGAATACGTCTCCGGCGTGAGCCAGCAACTCCTCCGAAGGGACGTTCATTGTGTAATTCTTGGGATTGTATAGACTGCCCATGCGGGCGTGTTTGGCCTTGCCCACATCGTGGTAGGGCAAGAGATTCACCTGTTCGGGCCTTGAAGGCAACGAGGCGATGAAAGCGGCTGTAGCTTCCAAATTCACGTCGTCGGCATTCACGCCGTCTATCAGGGGGATGCGCAACCACAACTGCGGCCGGCCGTTCACGGCGGCAAAGCTGCGGATGTTGTCCAGTATCAACTCGTTGCCCACGCCCGTATATTTTTTGTGCAGGGCGCTGTCCATGTGTTTGATGTCCACCATGAAGAGTTCGGCATGAGGCATCACCCGCTCCACCACGCTCCATGGGGCGCAGAGCGTCGTGTCCACCGTGCGGTGAAAGCCCCTCTCCCCGAGTGCCTGCAGCACTTCCAGCAGGGCGTCGGGATGCATGAGCGGCTCGCCGCCACAAAGCGTGACGCCGCCGCCCGACTCCTCCATCACCAGCCGCTCCTTCTCCACCGTACGCAGAATGTCTTCCAGCGTCCAGTCCTTGCCGGCCTCCTGCAGCGCCAATGTGGGGCAAGCCTCCACCCCCTCCGTCTCGTGGGCGCCGCAATGGATGCACTTGGAGGCCGTAAAGAGACGCGTGGGCTCGTAGCTGATGCCTTCGGGGTTGTGACACCACACGCAGTGGAGCGGGCAACCCTTCATGAAGAGCGTCGTGCGTATGCCGGGCCCGTCGTGGATGGCGAAGCGCTTGATGTCAAAAAGCCTCATTCTCGGTGCGTGCGATGATTTCGTTCTGCAACTGCGGCGTCATGTCGTTGAAGTAGTCGCTGTAGCCGGCCACGCGCACCAGCAGGTCGCGGTAGCGCTCCGGATGCTGCTGCGCATCGTGGAGCGTGGCGGTGTCGACCACGTTGAACTGGATATGGTGTCCGCCCAGCGTGAAATAGGTGCGGATGAGGCTGCCGAGTTTCTTCAAATCCTCCTCGCCCTTCATCATGTCGGGCACGAAGCGCACGTTGAGCAGCGTGCCGCCCGACTTCGTCTGGTCGAGCTTGCCCAAACTCTTCACCACACTTGTGGGCCCCTGCGTGTCGGCGCCGTGTGCCGGCGACGTGCCGTCGGAGATGGCGAAGCGGGCCATGCGTCCGTTGACCGAAGCGCCGCACACCGAACCGAAGTAGTTGTGGCAGGTGGTGGAGAGCATGTTGAGCTGCGTCTTGCCGCCGCGCGTGTTGGGATGACCCTCGATGGCGTCCACCAGGTCGTCGTACACCTTCACGGCGATGGCGTCGGCCTCGTCGTTGTCGTTGCCGAAGAAGGGCGTGTGGTTGATGATGTACTGGCGCATCTTCTCCTCGCCCTCCCAGTTTTTGGCCACAGCCTGCAAGAGCTCGTCCATCGTGTAGCGTCCGCTACCGAAGACGTGCGTCTTGAGAGTGGACAGGCAGTCGGTGATCGTGCCGAGTCCGGTGCATTGGATGTAGGTCGTGTTGTAGCGTGCGCCGCCGCTGTAGTAGTCTTGTCCCTTCTCGATGCAGTCGTCGATGAAGAGCGAAAGGAAGGTGGCAGGTGCGTAGAGCGAGAACATGCGCTCGATGTAGTTGTTTACAGCCAGCTTCATGTTGACGAAATAGAGCATCTGCTTGTGGTAGGCCTCGTAGAGCTCGTCGTAGGTCTTGAACGTGCGCGGATCGCCCGTCTCCAGTCCGAGCTTCTTGCCGCTGACGGGATCCAAGCCGTTGTTGAGCGTGATTTCCAGAATCTTCGGCGTGTTGAGATAGCCCGTGAGGATGTAGGCCTCCTTGCCGAAAGCGCCCACCTCGATGCAACCCGAGCAACCGCCCTCGTTGGCGTCCTCACGGCTCTTGCCCTGACGCATGAGCTCTTTAGTGTAGGCATCGGGATTGAAGAGCGAGGGATAGCCGTGACCCTGACGGATCACTTTGGCTGCCGCCAGCACGAAGTCGTCGGGCGTCACCTTGGCCACATGCACCGAGAGACCGGGCTGCAACTCGTGCAGCTCCTCCTGCACCTCGAGGATGACGTAGGAGAGCTCGTTAACGGCGTTGCGCCCCTCGCGGTCGATGCCGCCGATGTTGATGTTGGTGAAGTCGTTGTAGGTGCCGCTCTCGAGCGCCGTCACACCCACTTTCGGAGGCGCCGGCTGGTTGTTGAACTTGATCCAGAAGCAGCTGATGAGCTCCTTGGCCTTCTCGCGCGTCATCGTGCCGTCCTTCAGTCCTTTCTCGTAGAAGGGCCACAGATGCTGGTCGATGTGGCCGGGATTCATGCAGTCCCAACCGTTGAGCTCAGTCACGGTGCCAAGATGCACGAACCAGTACATCTGTATGGCTTCCTGCAGGTCGCGCGGCGCATGGGCGGGGACCCAGCGGCAGACATCGGCAATCTTCAGCAGCTCGGCCCGGCGCTGTTCGTCTTTCTCCTCTGCGGCCATCTTCTCGGCCAGATCGGCGTGACGCTCGGCAAAGAGTATGGCGGCGTCGCACGAGATGGACATGGCCTCCAGCTCCTGCTCCTTATCGGTGGCCAGCGGGTCGTTGATATAATCCAGCGAGGCAATGCGCTCTGCGATACGTTTCTTCAAATCGAGCAGACCGCTGCGGTACATCTTGCCGTCCATCGCCGTGTGGCCGCCGGCTCTCTGCTCCATGAATTCGGTAAAAACGCCGGCGTGGTAGGCCTCTTCCCACTCCTTGGAGACATGGGAGAAGATGCGCTCGCGCTGAGTGCGGCCCTGCCAGTAGGGAATCACCTCGCGCTCGTAGGTGCGGATGTCCTCCTCGCTGATGTAGTAGGGCTGCAGCTCACGCGAATTGAGCGTGTGCAGGTCTTCTACGCTGTGACAGGTGAGCTCGGGGAACGTCGGCACGGCTTTGGGCTTGGGTCCCCTCTCGCCCACGATGAGCTCACCGTCGCCGATATAGATCGTCTTCTTCTTACAGATTTCGTAGAAGTTACGGGCACGCAGGATGCAGTTGGGCATCTTACCGTAGTTTTCTTTATAGAACGCCGTCTCGATGAGTGCGCGCTCGATGGTGAGCGTGGTGGGCGTGTCGATACTCTCCTGACGCAAGCGGCGTACGCGCTCGTTCATGCCGCCTTCGTTGGCGGGACAGGTTAAGGGAAATTTCATAGATTCTTGGCTGCTTCGACCTCATCGGCCGTCATAGGTTTGATTTTATGCCCCAGACGGCGGGCGCCGTCGGGGGTGATCAGATAGTCTTCCTCGTTACGAATGCCGCCGAAATCGCGCCACTTGCGCATCTCGTCGTAGCAGAGGAAGTCGCGGTGGAGCCCCTGACTCTCCCAGAGGTCCATCAGCTGCGGGATGAAATAGATGCCCGGCTCGATGGTGAAGACGAATCCCGGCTCCAGATCGCGCCCCAGACGCAGGCTCTTGAAGCCGAACTGCGTGGACTTCTCCCGACCGCCGTAGCCGACGTATTTCTCGCCGAGGTTCTCCATGTCGTGCACGTCGAGCCCCATCATGTGGCCCAGACCGCAGGGGAAGAACATCGCGTAGGCGCCGCTCTCGGCGGCATCGCGGGGGTTGCCCTTCATCAGCCCCAGACCCTTGAGTCCTTCGCTGATGGTCTCGGCGGCTTTGAGGTGAACATCGCGGAAGTTCACACCGGGCGCCAGCATACCAACGGCCGCCTGATGGGCGCCGTAGAGGATGTCGAAGACCGTGCGCTGCCGCTCCGTGAAATGCGCGCCGACGGGCATCGTGCTCGAGAGGTCGCCTGCATAGTGCAGGGGACTCTCGCCGCCGGCGTCCACCAGCAGCATCTGCCCCTCCTGCATCAGGTTCTCCTGACTGTGGTTGTGGAGCGTCTGTCCGTTGACGGTGCAGATGATAGGGAACGACATCTCGCATCCGCCCATGAAAGCGGCTTTGCGTATCTCGGCGGCCACTTCGCACTCGCGCATGCCGGGACGGCAGGCCTTCATGGCGGCCACATGCATGTCCACCGAGCGGTCCACGCCGATCTCGATTTGCTCCACCTCTTCGGGCGTCTTGTGGTTGCGCATGTCGGTCACCGCCATGATGAAGTCCACCGAAGGCTCCGCACCCCAGCGGGAGAGCATCAGCTCGTGCTCTGCCCTGTAGGCGGGAAGCGTGTGCACCTTCCGCCCATTCTTCAGGGCTGCCGTCACGTATGGTTCGAACTCCTTTCGGGGACGCACGTCGGCGACACCCGCCAGAGCACTCATCTCGCGCTTGGTCGGCATGTCGCCCATCCAGACGATGTCGTCAATGGTCAGCTCGTCGGCGAAGATGATGTCGCGGTCGTTGTCGATGTCGATGAGGGCGCACATGCCGGCGTAGTCCGAAGCGAAGTAGTAGAGCACCGTGCTGTCCTGCCGGAAGGCGTAACCGTTGTCGCGGTAGTTCATGCCGACTTCTTCGTTGCCGATGAAGACAAGCAGGCCGCTCCCCATCCTCTTCTTGAGCTCGGCCCTGCGTTTGATATAGGTCTCTTTAGCGAAATATTTCATTGCCTGATGCCCCCTTTAAACTTTAAACTATAAACTTTAAACTTTACTTAAGTCCCGCGTTGAGCGAACGGATCACGGCGGAGGTGAAGTCGGCATGGTCGAGCTCGTTGAGCCCCTTGATGGTGACGCCGCCGGGCGTGGTCACTTTGTCGATGGCCTCTTCGGGGTGCCACCCGGTCTCCTTGAGCAGCGACACGGCGCCCTGCATCGTCTGCAGCGCGATCTGCTTGGCCTGAGCGGGATAGAAACCCATCTCGCAGCCGCCCTGCATCTGGGCCCTGATGTAGCGCATCACGTAGGCGATGCCGCACGAGGCCATCATCATGCCGGGCCCCACGAGGTTTTCGCTCACGGCGAGCGTGTCGCCCACGAGGTCGTAGAGGGCCTTCACCTTGGCGAGCGTCTCGTCAGTGGCGCCTTCACCTTTGGCGATGAACGACATCGAGGCGCCGTATTCGGCCGCGATGTTGGGAATCACGTAGCAGAACTGCCCCTCGCGTCCGAAGGCTTCGGCGAGTTTGCCGGTGGTGAAGTTGGCGGCGTCGCTCACCACAATCTGCTTCTCCAAATCGAGTGCGTCTTTTATCTCACCCAGCACGGCCGGCATCAGCCAGGGCTTCACCACCACCACCACGATGTCCGCGCCCTTCACGGCTTCGGCATTGTCCGTCGTGGTCGCGAGTGCGGGATACTTGCTTTTAAACTGCGCCAGCAGCGCTTCATTCTTGTCGGCCACGGCGATGTGCTCCACCCGGCCGCTCTTGGCCCAGCCGTGAATCAGGGCTCCGCCCATGTTTCCGGCTCCGATAACTGCTATCTTCATTATTCTATAATAGTATTTTTCGCGACAAAGATACGTCTTTTTTTTCAATTAAACCGTTTTTCTCCCCGAAAATATAAAAAACAATCAACTCCCCTCTCCCAACTCTCAACTATTTTCCGTACCTTTGCATCCGTTTAGCACAGAAACGGATATGAAAACACTGATTGACGCGCACACCCACACCGTGGCGAGCGGTCACGCCTACAGCACCATACAGGAGATGGCACGCGCCGCCGCCGACAAGGGCATCCAGATCCTCGGCATCACGGAGCACGCGCCCTCCATTCCCGGCAGCTGCACGCCCATCTATTTCCGCAACATGCACGTCATCCCCCGCGAGATGTACGGCGTGAAACTGCTCATGGGCGCCGAGCTCAACATCCTCGACACCCGGGGCACGCTCGACCTGGACGAGCGCTACTATGAGAAATACCTCGACCTGCGCATTGCCGGCATCCATCAGCTCTGCTACACCCCCGGTACGCCGGAGGAGAACACCGACGGCATGATTGCCGCCATACGCAACCCCTGGGTGCAGATCATCACCCATCCGGGCGACGGCACCGCCGATCTGCTCTTCGAGCCCGTCGTGCTGGCGGCCAAGGAGTCGCGCACGCTGCTCGAGATCAACTCCTCCTCGCTCATCCCCTCGCGCCACAAGGAGAAGGCGCGCCCCAACAATCTGGAGATTTTGCGCCTGTGCAAGCGTTACGAGGTGCCCGTCATCCTGGGCAGCGACGCCCACATCTCCTTCTCCGTGGGCGACTACCGTTACGCCTGGCCCCTCATCGAGGAGACCGGTTTCCCCGAGGAGCTCATCGTGAACGACAAACCCGACTTTTTCCTCCGTTACATCGACAAACGTGGTTAAGGAAATGACCAGCGGGTCGCCCGCCCGCCTCATCCTCTCCTTCGCCCTGCCCCTGATGCTGGGCAACGTGTTGCAGCAGGGCTACATGCTGGTGGACGCCGCCATCGTGGGCCGTCTGCTGGGCATGAACGCTCTGGCCGGCGTGGGCGCCTCCTCCAGCGTGCTGTTTCTCATCCTGGGCTTCAGCATCGGCACCACCGGCGGCTTCGGCATCCCCGTGGCGCAACGCTTTGGAGCGCGCGACGAAGCGGGCGTACGCTCCCTTTTCCGCCACAGCCTGCTTGCGGGCGGCGTCATCGCCGCGGCGATGAGCCTCGTCTGCTGCCTCTTCTGCCGCAGCATACTCCGTTGGATGGACACGCCTGAGGAGATCATGCACGAGGCCTGGCTCTACCTTTTCGTCACCTTCCTCACCATCCCCTGCAACCTCTTCTACAATCTGGAGGCCTCCGTCATCCGGGCCCTCGGCAACTCGAAGACGCCCTTCTTCTACATGCTGCTCTCGGCCGTGCTCAACATCATCTTCGACGTGCTTTTCATCGCCGTCTTCCGCATGAACACGGACGGCGCCGCATGGGCCACGGCCCTCTCCCAGCTCATCTGCATCGTGCTCTGCTGGCGCTACATGCGCGAGCGCCTGCCCACCCTTTGGAGCGAAACGCCTTTCCGCCCGCAGCGCAGCGAGGTGCGCACGCTCCTGGGCCACGGCGTCCCGATGGGCCTGCAGTTCAGCATCACGGCCATCGGCAGCGTCATGCTCCAAAGCGCCAACAACGCGCTCGGCGTGGCCTGCGCCACAGCCTTCACCGCCGCCATGCGCATCAAGATGTTTTTCATCACCCCCTTTGAGAACCTCGGCGTGGCGATGGCCACCTACTGCGGACAGAATCTCGGCGCGGCCCGCCTGGCCGGAGTGAAGATTGACGGCAACAACCGGGGCCACTATTTCGGCCGGATTCATCGGGGCATCAGGGATGCGATGGGCATGATGGCCGTCTACGGCGTCGCCACCATGCTCCTCTTATGGCGGGGCGCCCGCGACATCGCCATGCTCTTCATTCCTGCCGTTGAAACCGGGCTTTTGGACTACACCGAACTCTTCCTCCACTGCTCCTGCATCTGCTACCTCTTCCTCGGCACGCTGGTCATCTACCGCTACTCGCTGCAGGGCCTCGGCTACACCCGTCTGGCAATGTTCTCCGGCGTGAGCGAACTGCTGGCGCGCGTGGGCATCTCGTTGTGGATTGTGCCCCTGTGGGGCTTCCTCGGCGTGAGCATCGGAGACCCCTCGGCGTGGGTGGCTGCCGACTGCTTCCTGCTACCCGCTTTCTACATCGTCATGCGCCGCCTTCAGCGCAAAAACAAAGCCGGGGACTGACGTTTGCCGCCTTTCCACACTAATTTTTCTGCAGATTTTTTGCCGTTTTGACAAAAAATCTTATATTTGCATCCTGAAAAGGACGTACCATGAAGAAACGCTTCCCCCTGATGATGTTGCTAGCGGCTGTCGCGTCGCTGTCTCTGCTGTCGCAGAGCACAGTTTCCGTGAGGGGCAGGGCCTCCTACTACCACGACATGTTTCACGGACACCGTACGGCCAGCGGCACGCCCTACCATAAGGACAGCATGACCTGCGCGCATCTCCGATATCCTTTCGGCACCATGCTGAAGGTGAGGAACCTGAGCAACGGAAAAGAAGTCATTGTGAAAGTCACCGACCGCGGCCCTTATTCCCGCCACATCCTCGACCTCTCGAAAGCCGCAGCCCGTCAGTTGGACATCATACGCCACGGTCATGCCGAAGTGGAGATTACGGTGTGCACGGAAGGTCGTGTGCCGTTCAAGCCTCTGCCAGACACCTTGCGCCTATTACCCATCGCGTTGCCCGACACTTTCCCAGCCTTCGTACCTCCCCCAATCGGTGTGCTGCAGTAGTTTGCGTAAAAATTTCTAACGCAAACAAATCATATTCAAGCTGAGGCTTAAATATACCTGACCTCGTTGCCGATGCCGCTGAGGTACTTCTGCCATTGATACTGTGCGATGACGACGGTGCCGCAGCAGTCGTTGGGATGAAAGCTCAGGCTCGCAGCCTCCTGCAGTTCCCGGTCCAAAAACAGGATCACGTGGTCCGACACGTCGTTGATAAGCCCGAACGGCGACACGCTGCCCGGCTCCAGTCCGAGATACTTCATCATGCGCTCGGCAGAAGCGAACGACAACTTGCCGCATGAGGGCAGTCCCTGAGCCTGCAGGGAGGCCTTGAGTCGCGCCTCAAGCTCGTGTATGTCCAACTCCTTGTCGCAGGGGAAACAAATCAGATAGTGCTGGTTGCCCTTATGGTTGCGCATGAAGATATTCTTGCAATGCACTGACCCGTCGTCGCGCCACCATCTCTTCGCCTCCTCGATGGTCTTGCCCTCAGGGTGGTTGTAAGAGGTGTATTCTATCCCGTGCTCCCTGAGGTATGCATATACCGCTTCTTCTCGTGTCATCTGTCTCCCCCTACTCCTCCACCAGACGACCTGCGGCCTTGAGATAGGCCACGGAAGCCAGGTAGCGGCGGAACTGCGCCTCGATGCGGCGCTGCCAAGCCTGCTGCCAGAGCGCCTGAGCCTCCAAAAGGTCGGAAAGCGTCTCCGTGCCGGCTTTATACTGCTTCTCAGAGAGCTCACGGTTGAGCGTGGCCTGCTCCAGGCCCCTCTCCGTCAAAGCCACCTCCTGGGCGCTTTCCTCCAGGTTATTGCCCTCCTTGGCCAACTGAAGCTGCATCAGCTCGACATAGTTCTCGCGATCCAGTTCGACCTGCTGCGCCTTGACCCTGGCCGCCTTGGTCTTGAAATAGTCGGCACCGAAGTGGAAAAGGGGCACCGAGAGCGTCACACCGCCGGCGAAGCCCCAGCTATCCAGGAGTTTACGGCCATTGATCTTTACGCCGTTTGTGTAGCCGTAGTAGGCCAGAAGACCCAACTGAGGCAACCAGGCCGCACGCGAGACATTGACCTCCTGACGGGCCACTTGGGCTTGAGCCTCAAGCATGGCATACTCCGGACGCGAAGTGACATCGCTGCTGCCGCTGAGCAAAGCAGCATCGTCCACACGCGGATATTCCGACGAGACGGCAACGCGCGATGAAAGCGGCATTCCCGTGACATGACAGAGGTTCATCGTGGCCAGACGGATGGCGTTTTCGGCCTGCGTCAGCTGCAGCTGCACCTCGTCGAGCTTGACCTGCACCTTGAGGCGGTCGTTCTGCAGCTTCACGCCGTTGCGCACGGCACTCTCCACGTTGCTGTCGAGCTGCTTGAGCAGCACCAGATACTGCTCGGCCACCTTCTTCATCTCCGTAGCCTTGACGACATTGGCATAAGCCTGATCAGCCTCCTCTATCACCTCGGCGCGCGTCTTGCGCTCATTCTGGCGGGAAGCCTCGAGGGCGAGCTTCGACATCTTGTAGCCGGCAATAATCTTGCCACCCATAAAGATGGGCTGACGCAGCATCACGCCGCCGGTGTACATCCAGCCCAGCTCATACTCCAGAATGGACTGGTTCGTCGGCAACGTGTTGAGCACGCCGGGAGCCAACTGCTTCAGCTGCGCCTGTATCGGGGCCGGAAGACCCGGCATGACGGTGGAGAGCATACCGGCCGCCGTCTGGCGGACATTCATGCCGAGCGAACCGTCGATGTTGGAATAGCCGGCCATACCGGTTAGAGAGATGTTCGGGAAAAAGAGGCCCAACGTGGCCCGCTTGGTGTAGCGTGCGGCCTCCGTGCCGAGCGCTGCCGACTGGAGTGTCTTATTGTGTTGCAAAGCCAGATCGCGGCACTGCTCAATGGAGAGCATCTGCACCTCGTCCTGTGCAAAAAGAGGGAGAGATAACGCGATAAAAACGGGAAATAACAACTTTTTCATAGTATTATTCTGGTTTGACGTCAAAGAACATTGCATAGAGTACGGGAACAAAGATGAGGGTGATGAACGTGCCGAAAAGCAGGCCGCCCATGATAGTGACAGCCATACTGCCGAACATAGCATCGGTAAGCAGCGGGATCATACCCAATATTGTGGTGAGGGAAGCCATCATCACGGGACGCAGGCGCGACTGAGCGGCCAAAACAAGCGCATCCATCGGGGTTTTACCCTCAGAAAGCTGCAGATCGATCTCGTCCATCAGCACGATGCCGTTCTTCACTACCATGCCAATCAGGCCCAGCGCGCCGACGATGGCGCAGAAGGTGAAGGTCATCCCCGAGGCCAGCATCGTGGCCACGACGCCGACGAAGACCAGTGGAATGGTGCAGAAGATGATGGCCGGCTTCTTGGCGTCGCCGAAGAGCATAATCAGGATGGCAACCATCATGATGATGGCCATGGGGAAGTTCTGGAAGAGATACTTCATGGAGCGGTCGCTGGCCTGCTTCTCGCCCATCCACATGCGGGTGTAGCCCGGGGGAAGAGGAATTTGGTCAATCTTGGCAGCGATGGCCTTGCGTGTGCGCTCCGTCTCCAGGCCAATCTCCGGTGTGCACTGCACACGGTGCTGACGCACACCGTTGTAGCGCGGCACGATGGGGTCCTCCCAACGCACGTCCACGGAGCGCGTCACCTGGCGCAAAGGCGTGGTGGCGATGACGCTCTGCAGAAGTTTCGTCTTGTCAAGCTTTCCGCTGCGAAGGCGGGCCAGATTCTCCTCGTTCAAAAGCCCGGCAATCGAAGGCATGAGCGAGAAGACCTGCATATTTTGAAGGTCGTCGATATTGTTGCCGTGCTCGTCGATAAGTTTGGCATAAATGTTGTTACTATAGATTCCATCGTAGAAACTGCCTACGGGAATACCACCGCCCGCCGTCATCAGAGAGAGCGAGAGGTCGCTGCGCGAGAGGCCGATGGTGCGGGCGGCCTCCTGATCGTAGTCCACAGAAATGAAGGGTACCTTGGGCTCCCAGTTTTCCGTAATGAGACGCACCTTGCCGCTCTGCTCCATGATCGCGCGGGCACTGTCGGCCAACTGATGAAGCACAGCGGGATCGGGGCCAGCAAACTGCACCTCGATGGGATACTTCTTGAACATCAGGTTGTAGAGCTTGATCTTGGCGTAAGCCTGGGGGAACTCGCGGTTGAGATAGCTCTGAATATCCTCCAGATTCTCCACCAGCTTATCCGGGCTCTCGAAGTCGATAATCAGCTCTCCGTAGGCCAGAGAAGGCGTGGCCACCGTGCGCACCAGATTATAGCGCCCGGGCGTGGCGCCGATGCTCGCCGTGATGTGCTTCACGGGATAGTGTTCGCGCAGATAGGCCTGCATCCTCTTGAGGTCCTTCTCCACCTGAGTGGAATTGGCGCCCTCGGGAAGCTTGTACTCCAAGTAGCATTGGTCATAGACCATATCGGGGAAGAAGCCCTGACGCATGTAGGGATAGCCCACGGCAGCGAGCACCACCAGCACCGTCATCACAACCACCATCGTGCGGCGGTGGTAAAGGCAGAAATGCATCAAACGGCGCTGCAGCCGGTAAACCTTGCCGCTGTAGGGATTGACCTCGGCAGAAGACGCTTCTTCGCTCACGGGAGCCAACTTGAACATGCGGTGCGCCATAAGCGGCACGTGGACCAGAGCCAGAATCCAACTCAAGAGGAGCGACACGGCCAGGATGATGAAGAGGTCGCGCACGTAGATGCCGGCCGTATCGGGCGAAAGGAAGATGGGATAGAACGACAGAATCGCAATCACCGTGGCGCCGAGCAGAGGCATCGCCGTACGCTTGCCGATGTCCGTCATGGCGGCCAGACGGGTCTTTTTAGGATTGTTCAGGTCCACCAAAATGCCGTCGATAATCACGATGGCATTGTCCACCAGCATACCCATGGCCAGGATGAAAGCGGCGAGGGAGACGCGCTGCATCGTGCCCTCCATAAAGCCCAAAAGCAGGAAGCTGCCGATGACGATGACGCAGAGCGAGGTACCGATGATGATGCCGCTCTTGATGCCCATAAAAAACATCAGGATGACCACCACAATCACCACACTCTCGATAAGATTCATCACGAAAGTGCCGAGCGAATCAACAACACGCTCCGGCTGATAGAACACTTTGTGCACCTCAACACCAGTAGGGAAACGCGTGGCGCGCAACTCCTCGAGTCGCTGCTCGACGGCGGCACCCACCTTGGTGATGTCGGCCTTGGAGGAAGCGGACACCAGGATGCCCAAGGCGCGCTGTCCGTCGTAGGTCATGGCGTTGCGCACCGGCTTCTCGATACTCTTCTCCACCTCGGCGATGTCCGAGATGCGAAGCTGGTCCATTTCATGGCCCTGGATGAGCATGCGGCGGATGTCGCGCACGGTCTGGAACTTGTCCGTCACGGTGACACGCACGCGCTGGTCGCCGTTGTCATAATAGCCGGCGTAAGAAGTCTTATTCTGGCCGTTGAGCGTCGAAAGCACTTCCGCTGCCGAAACACCCAGGGCGGAGAGTTTGTCCTGAAGAAGGCGGATCTCGATACATTCGTGCTGAGCGCCGTAGACCTCGACCCGCTCTATGTC
>JAEEGI010020033.1_pt1 | contig 13433 bp, 5 predicted proteins | sample 8958751 | NCBI WGS metagenome assembly JAEEGI01 (sample SAMN16246545, study PRJNA631951) | gut metagenome | biome: gut microbiome; feature: rumen; material: KS-attached | host: Bos | place: Iran: Karaj | collected 2018-10
GAAAACCAGTTTTTCTTTCCGGCCACCAGCGAGAAATCGGAATACAAGAAGAATACGGCCCTGCTGCAGCGCACGGCGGCGCTGTCTGCTGTCACACGTTGGGAGAAAAGTCCGGAAGTACCGAAAAACGGTTCTTATGTCCTTTCACAGGAATTGTGGCGGAAGGAGCCGGTGCCTTCGACAATCGTCGTCACATATACGGAAGCTGTCGAAGAGCAGGTGCTGCGTCCGAAATCCATCCGGGCGTCACTTCTGACGCTGCGGAAAGGGGAGTCCCTGTCGCACGGAACCATCAGTGAAATCCTTTTCGGCGAAGGATTCCGCAAGGTCGATTTCGTGACGATGCCCGGTGAATTCGCACTTCGCGGAAGCCTGGTGGATATTTATTCCTTTGCCGATGAACAACCGTTGCGTATTGATTTCTTCGGCGACGAAATCGAGTCGATCCGGCACTTCAACCCCGACAACCAGCTGTCAATCGGTGATCCGTTGCCGGAAATAACGATCTATCCGAATCTCGATGAAATCGGAGAAACGGCGGAATATGTAGGTTTCCAGGACATCCTGCCGCCGGGCGCCACAATATGGGACCTGCGCGATGATATCTTAAAGCAGGACGATCCCGATATCCTTCCGCAACCCGTTTTCGCCAAGAATTTCGAACTGCTGGCCGATGATATCATCAAAAAGCAGATAGCAGGTTACACGGTCACGATCCTTTCACCCAATGAAAGCCAGACCCGGCGACTGAAAGAGATCCTGCGCAACATAAAGCCGGCCTTCCTGCCGGTATCGCTGCACGAAGGATACATAGACAAAGCCTCGAAAAACTGTTATTACACCGACCATCAGATTTTCCAACGCTACCACAAACTGACGGTCCGCCGTCAGGTGGAACGTTCCGACCGGATGACGATCAACGATCTGAACGCCCTTCGGCCGGGGGATTACATCGTGCACATCGATCACGGGGTAGGGCAGTACGGAGGTCTGGTAAAAACCAATATGAACGGTCGCCAGCAGGAAGCGGTCAAACTCGTTTATGCCGGCGGTGACGTGGTGTTCGTGTCGATCCATTCGCTGCACCGCATCGCGAAATTCAAGTCGCGCGACGGCGAGGCACCGAAAATCTACAGGCTCGGCAGCAAGGCCTGGGATAATCTCAAGCGTTCGGCCAAGGCCAAGGTCAAGGATATCGCGGAAGACCTGATCCGTCTGTATTCGGAACGTCATCAGGCCCGGGGCTTCGCTTTCTCGTCGGACAGTTACCTGCAGCAGGAACTCGAATCCTCCTTTATGTTCGAGGATACCCCCGACCAGGCCACGGCCACGGAAGCCGTCAAAACCGATATGGAAAGCCTGCATCCAATGGACCGCCTGATCTGCGGGGACGTAGGTTTCGGCAAGACGGAAATCGCCGTGCGGGCGGCATTCAAGGCGGCGTGCGACGGCAAGCAGACCGCCGTACTGGTGCCTACCACCATCCTGGCGCTGCAGCACTATCAGACTTTCAAGGAGAGGCTCAAGGATTTCCCGGTTACGGTCGATTATATCAGTCGGCTCCGCACGGCGAAAGAAGTCAGGGAGATCGGCGAAAAAGTGTCCGCGGGAAAAATCGATATCCTGATCGGTACGCACCGTATCCTCAACAGCAGTCTCAAATTCAAGGACCTGGGTCTGCTCGTAATCGATGAGGAACAGAAATTCGGCGTCGCGGCCAAAGAAAAGATACGGCAGATGAAGACATCGGTCGATACGCTCACCCTCACCGCCACGCCGATTCCCCGCACCCTGCAGTTCTCGCTGCTGGGCGCCCGTGACCTGTCGATCATCAATACGCCGCCGCCAAACCGTATTCCCGTAACCACGGAAGTCATCCTTTTTGACGAGGAATACATCGCAGACATCCTTAACAGGGAGATAGAACGCGGCGGCCAGGTATATTATGTGCACAACCGTGTGGACGATATCTTCCAGGTGCGCGATATGCTGCACCGGATCTGTCCCCGGGCCGAAATCTGCGTAGCTCACGGCCAGATGGAGGCACGCGAGCTGGAAACGAAGGTGCTGCAGTTCATTGCCGGCGACTACGACATCCTGCTTTCGACCACCATCATCGAAAACGGCATCGACATCCCCAACGCCAACACGATGATCGTGGACCGTGCGCACCGTTTCGGACTGAGCGACCTGCACCAGCTCCGGGGCCGCGTGGGCCGCAGCAATGTAAAGGCTTACTGTTATCTCATCGTTCCGGAAGAGGAGAAACTCACCGACGATGCACGGCGCCGTATCCGGGCACTGGAAGCCTTCAGCGACTTGGGCAGCGGCTTCAACATCGCGATGCAGGATCTCGACATCCGCGGCGCAGGCAACCTGCTCGGTGCGGAGCAGTCGGGCTTTATGGCCGAGATGGGATTCGAGACCTATATGCGTATTCTCAGGGAAGCGATGAACGAACTGGCGCTTACGCGCCCCGCCGCGGAAGAGGCTCCCGTACATTTCGCCTATGAACTTGACACACAGGTCGATACGGATCTGGAGATTATGATTCCTGACTGGTATGTCAACGTACCGTCTGAGAAAATAAGGCTTTACAAGGAACTCGACGGCATCAAGTCGGAAGACCTGCTCAAGCGCTTCACGGCCAACCTGGCCGACCGTTTCGGTTCCCCGATTCCCACGCCGGTGCTCGAACTCATCGACGTGGTGCGGCTGCGGATGACGGCCGGGAAACTGGGCATCGAGCGCATCGTCCTCAAGGGCGGCACGATGTCTGCCTGGTTCATTGCCGAGCGCAACCACCCGTTCTTCCAGTCGGAAGACTTCGATCGCATCCTTCAGCGGATCGCCCTGCAGAAGAAGGGAATCAGCCTGCTCGAGACGGCGGGGAAGCTGCATTTCAAAGTCCAGGATGTGGGTTCCGTGCAGGCTGCGGCCAAGGTTCTCGCATCCTTTTTGGTATAATCTTTGATTTTTTGCTACATTTGCAATTCATACGCAGCACGCATTGAGATCTATGGCGAAAAAGAAAGCGTTCCTTCTTGCGGTCCTTGCAGCGCTCCTGTTTCCGGGATTCTGGCAGCAGGCGGCGGCGCAGGACGACGTGGTGGCCGGCAACGGCTATTCTCCTTATTCCCTCTACGGTTTCGGCGACCCGGTCCGTCTGGGCACGTCGTACAGCCTGTCGATGGGCGGAATGGGCATCGGCGACCGCAACGTGCGCTACATCAACCTGCTCAATCCCGCTGCCGTGACGGCGCGCGAGGCCAAATCCTTCATGATGGATTTCGGTCTCGAGAACCGCAACGTCCTGTATCAGGGAAACGCTGCCACTTCGTTGAGCGAAACAGCCACGGGCGTGCTCAAGTCGGCCAATAATGTGTTCAATATGCATCATATCGCGGCGACCCTGCCCATCGGGGGAAAAGGTGCTTTCAAACTGGGGGTGATGCCTTACAGCACAGTCTCTTATAATTTCCGTGCGGACGAGACGTCGGAAACGCTGATTGCCGACGTGGGCGACATCCGTTACAACAAAGGTGGTGCAGGCGGTCTTTATCAGGCTGTGCTGGGCGCCGGTGTGACGCTGTGGAACCGGCTGAGCCTGGGTGCCGACCTGGATTATTATTTCGGCAAGATCAACCGCTGGTCGTCGGCCACTTTCACCACCAGTTCCTCCTACCGTTCCATCGAAACGGGCTGGCGTTACAACGTGAGCTGCTTCGGCGGCAAGTTGGGAATGCAGTACACGCAGCCTTTCTCCCGTGCGCTTTCGGCGACTTTGGGCGTGACCTACGGTTTCGACACGAAACTTCGCGGCAGCGAGACGCAGTATGCCTTCGGCGAGACGTCGGCCGCCACCGACACCATCCGCTTCAACGCGGCTTCCCTCGAGAATTACCGCATTCCGGCCGAGCTGGGCGTGGGCTTCACCCTGCGTTCCGCAGAGCGCTGGATGTTCGGGTTCGACTATACGCGGCAGGACTGGACCGGCCTGACCTTCAACGGATATCCGTCCGTCGATTTCAGCACGGGCGTGGCGCAGAATTTCCGGGCAGGCTTCGAAGTGACCCCCAACCGCTTCGATGTAAGGCACTGGATGCGCCGGCTTACCTACCGGGCGGGTGCGTACCGCGAGCAGGCTTACTTCTCGCTCAACGGGCAGTCGATTGTTTCGACCGGCGTGACGCTGGGTGTCGGCATCCCGGTTTTCCGCTATTACAACAGCATCAACGTTGGCCTGGAACTCGGCCAGCGGGGCACGCTCAACAGCAATCTGATCCGGGAACGTTATTTTTTATTCACCATTTCATTCAATTTGCACGATATTTGGTTCATCCCCGTACTATACAACTGATTTTTGCTAAATTTGTCACTACTAAACGCAAGCAGATATGAAAAAGTTAGCCATCATTCTCCTGACTCTGGTCCTCGCCGTTCCGGCGTTTGCCCAGGGACGTTATGGTAAAGACAGCGCCGAGTGCGTGAAGTATCTTTCCTATTATTCCGAACTCGTCAAGCAGAACAACCTGAGCGAAGCCGCCCCTTACTGGCGCAACGCGTTCACGCACTGCCCGCCCACGGTGAGCCAGAATATGTTCATCAACGGCCAGAAGATCATCCGCTACGAGATCAACCAGAACAGGAAGGATCCCGTGCGTTACAGGGAACTGGTCGATACGCTGCTGATGCTCAACGACCTGCGTGCGCAGTATTATCCGAAGAACGCCATCAAGAGCCTCGACAATAAAGCCATCGACGTAGTCAACTACTACGACGCCGACTATGAGGCGCAATACAAGTACCTGACCGAGGTGCTCGATAAAATCAAGGGCGATGCCAGCCCGGTGGTCTTCGTGTCCCAGATGAAATCGGCCGTCGAAATGTACCGCAACCAGAAGCTCGATCCGGAGGGCGTGATGAACAACTACACCAAGATCTCCGGTTATCTCGACGACAAGATCGATTCGAGCAACGACCCGCAATACCGCGGAGCCAAGCAGGACGTCGAGAGCCTGCTTATCGACAGCGGCGTGGCTTCCTGCGACAATCTGGTGGCGCTCTATACCCCGCGTTTCGAAGCCAATCCGACCGACGAGGCGCTGCTGACCAATATGGTCTATATGCTCTCCCGCAGCGAGTGCATGAACACCGACCTCTTCCTCAAGGCCATCGTCGCGCTCAACGAGATCAACCCGACCGCCAGCTCCGTGTACGGCCTCTATCGCCTCTACTCTTCGAGAGATGAGAACACCAAGGCCGCCGAGGCACTTGAGCGTGCCATCAGCCTGCTGAACCCCGAGGATGTGAACACGAAGGCCGATTACACCTTCGAGCTGGCAACCTATTACTTCAAGAAATGCGGCAAGACCGCTTCTGCCGTAGCCAAGGCCAAAGAAGCCGCTGAAATCAACGATGCCTACAAAGGCAAGGCATATCTGCTGATCGGCACCATCTGGGGCTCCCAGAAATGCGGCGGCAATGAAGTTGAAAGCCGCGCCCACTTCTGGGTTGCCGTCGACTATCTGCAGCGTGCCGCGTCCATCGATCCTTCGGTGGCTGACGAAGCCAACAGCCTGGCCGCGCAGTACCGTCGCTACTTCCCGAAGACGGAAGACGCCTTCTTCCTCGACATCACCGACGGACAGGGCTACACCGTCAGCTGCGGCGGAATGACCGAGCGTACTACGGTCCGTACCAACAAATAATTGAAGACGGGCTTTCATATCCGATGCATCCCGATGGCCGTCGCCTTTGCGGCGGCCATCCTGTTGTCATCGTGCCGTGAGCCTGAAAACGTCACTTTCGACTTCGAGCAGACCCCCGTCCAGGTGGTCCACGACATGCAGGTCCTGCAGACCGACAAAGGCGGTGCTGAAATGCGGATGCAGGCTCCGCTGATGCAGCGTTTCGATTTTGTCAGGGATTCGGTGCGGCACACTTACGAGCTATATACCGACGGTTTCTTCGTGAACGCCTACACGGAGGACGGCCAGCTGGAGACCACGATCACGGCCGAGCAGGCCAAACATATCACCACGCAGGGTGAGGAATCGTGGAGCGCTTTCGGCGACGTGGTGGTGATCAACCATATCAAGGGCGAGCGGATGGAGACGGACACCATCTACTGGAACAAAGAAGAAAAACAGATTTATACCGACTGCTATGTGCGGCTCGCCTCAGAGAGCGGCCTGATGCAGGGTTTCGGGATGACTTCGGACGAGCGGGCCCGCAACTCCGTCATCCTTCGTCCGTTCGATTCGTACGCGGTGGAGCACGATTCCACCTATATGTACATCGACACCATCAATCAGATGGGACCGAGGAGGAAATAGAAAAAAAATTCTTTTTTTTTCATTTCGTCACTCAACGTTTTACCCCCTTTTTGCATCTATTATCTGATTTTTGTGTACTTTTGCACCCTGCCCGCGAGGGCCCGTATGCAAATAACACACAAAAATTAATAACTAAAACTAAACTGAAATGGCGGTATTAGAGAAGATTCGCGTCAAATTCGGAATTTTGATCACCGTTCTCGTAGCGCTGGCCTTATTGTCGTTCATCCTTGATCCTCAGACACTTCGGTCGGCTGCCGATCGTTTTTCCTCCGACAATAAAGTCGGAACGATGAATGGCAAATCCATTACCTACAAAGAGTATTACGACGAATTGGGCAACTACACCGAGATTGCCAAATTGATGGGACAGAACCCCTCCTCGGAAGAAGCCCAGGCCCAGCTGCGCGACGCAGCCTGGCAGTCGATTTTCGATAACCAGGTCTTCATCCCGAAGGCCACCGATGCCGGACTGGCGGTGGGCGAAGAGGAAATGATGGACATCACCAAGGGAAACAACATCTCCCCGGTGCTCCTCCAGCAAGGTATGTTCACCGACGGCAACGGCGCCTTCAGCCGTGAAGCCCTTGTCAATTTCGTCCAGTCGATCGACTCCGACGAATCGGGCCAGGCGGCCGCCTACTGGTCGTTCCTCGAAGAGAGCGTCTATCGCAATCAGCTCTACGCCAAATACGGATCGCTTCTCGAGAAAAGCGATTTCCTGACCGACCTGGAGAAAGCCCGGATGATCGCCGAGAGCAACACCACGGCCGATGTGGACTATGTGTTCGTTTCCATGCCGCTTGGCAATGACAGCACGGTCACCGTCTCTTCCGAAGAGATGCGCCGCTACTACAATGAGCACAAGGAACAGTTCAAACAGCCCGCCAACCGCGATATCGAATACGTGATGTGGGAAGTGGTTCCTTCATCGCAGGATTTCGCCGACACGCGCGAGGAATTCGACGGACTCCTCGAAGAATTCCGTACGTCCGACAACCTCAAGAGTTTCATCACGCTTCATTCCGACAGCAAGTGGAATCCGTATTACTTTACGGAAGACCAGCTTGCCGTCACGCCGGAATTCCAGCAGACCGCTTTCCACGAGCCGGTCGGCACCACCAGCCCGGTGATTTCCGATGAGAACCGTTATGCTGCCGCGCGCGTAGCCGACGTACGCACCATGTCCGATTCGGCACGTGTATATTATAAGGTATATCCGCTCACGCAGGAAAGCGAGGCCGACGCCTTTGTCACCGAACAGCAGAAGAAGGTCGATTTGAGTGCCTTCAACGAAATGGGCTGGCTGACGCAGGATATCGTTCTCTCGAACAACATGACCGGTTTCGATGGCGTGTTCGATGCGCCGCAGCGTGCGTTCAAGGTCAAGGATCCCCTGAACCAGGCCATCTTCGTGCTCTATGTCCCCGAGCGGACGAAACCCGTGAAGAAAGTCCAGCTCGCAACGCTGGTCAAGAACGTCCTGCCTTCCGACGATACCTACCGCGACTTCCAGATGAAGGCCGTGGAGTTCGCCGATGCGTGCGACGGCAAATATGAGAATTTCAAGAAAATCGCCCAGGAACAGGATCTCCCTGTGATTCCCGTAAACAATATGGTACAGTCGGCGCGCCGTCTCGGTCCGGCCGACAACGCACGGGAAGTGGTGTACTGGGTCTTTGACAAGAAGACCAAAGAGGGCGATGTGTCCGACCTCAAGACGGTGGACAATAAATATTATTTCGTCACGGCCGTGACGAAGGTCCGAAAGGAAGGTTATGCCGACATACGCGACGTGGCGCCGCAGATCAAAACCGTGCTTTCTGCCCGGAAATCCGTGCAGAACAAGCTGGAGGAGGTCAAGGGCCAGATTGCCGGCTTGACTTCGCTCGAACAGGTGGCCGAGAAACTCGGCACGACGGTGAGCCATTATCCGGGCCTTTCGTTCGGCTCCATCCAATATAACCAGACCGATCCCGCCCTGGTCGGCGCCGTCGCCGCAGCCGACGAAGGAAAACTCTATACGGTGGGAGGTACTATCGGCGTGTATGTGTTCGAAGTGATGAACCGTACGGCCGGCAATTTCTTCTCCGATGCCGATGCCGCCACGCAACTGGCACGCAAGGCGTCGTACCACTCCAATGTCTTGCAAAACGTAATTGCCAATGAGGCAGAGATTAAAGACAACCGGGCAAGATTTTTTTAACATTTTTTCAACAGGCTGTTGAAAAAAAGCTCAAAAATTTGGTCATTCCAAAATTAATGCCTAATTTTGAGCCGATAAACTGTGTCAATATTTTTAATGTTTAACCAAAAATAAACACACTTAACAAATTTTTTTTATGAAAAAGATTATTTATTCACTGGTGATTATGATTGCTGCCGGCAGTCTTTTCACTTCTTGTATTGAGCCGGTTGAGCCGAACGGTCTGGAGACGCTCCGGATTGAGAAAGCCAACTATCTCAAGGCACTTGCCGCCCTCCAGCAGAGCAAGACGCAGCTTGTCGCTGCCCAGGCCGCTGCTGAGCAGGCACTTGCTGCGCAGCGTACCGCTGAGGCTACGTACCAGACCGCCCTGGCCAACTATCAGGACGCTCTGACCGCTGCCCTGCGTGCACAGACTGAAATGGATCAGCAGCGTTTCGCGATCGAAATGCAGAACCTGGCCGCCCTCTATGAGCACGAAGCCCTGATGCGCGCCCTCGATTATGACGCCGCAGTCGCCGCTCTCGATGCCATGAAGGAGAAATATGCTGCCGAGGCCGCCGAGGCCGCTGTCAAGCTCGCCATGCTTCAGGCTGAGGTGGATTACAAAGAGCTCCTCAACGAGGCTCAGCGTATCCAGAACCTGAAGGATCAGCAGGATATGGAGCTTGCCAAGAAGGCATTCGAGCAGGAGTATGGCCAGCAGGCCGCCATGTTCGCCCTTCAGCTCGCCCGCTACGAGGCTGAGACCGCTCAGAAGGCCGCCGAGGCCGCTGCGCTCGTCGCCGCCCAGGAACTGCTGAACAAGAACCAGGAGCTCCAGAACAGCCAGCTCGCTCAGGAGATTGAGCAGGCTCAGAAAGCATTCGAGCAGAAGTATGGCTACCAGGAGGCTCTGAACGCCCTCGAACTCGCCCGCATTGAGGCTGCCAACAACGCCGCTGCCAAAGAGGCGGAGGCCAAACTGGAAGACATGATCGACCAGTTCGGTTATGACGCCGCTATGCGTGCCCTCGCGATTGCCCGTCAGGCTGTGGAAGATCAGTACCAGGCCGACGCCTACGAGATTGCTATCAAGCAGCTCGCTCAGGAGTATGGTTACAAGTGCGCCAACGACGCGCTCGAACTCGCCCACAAGGAAGCTGAGAACAAACTCTCGGAAGCCGAGCGCGAAGCCGCTCTCGAGGCTATGATCAAGAAGTATGGTCACGAAGCCGCTATGGACGCCCTCGAAGAGGCCCGTACCGCCGTCGCCGACAAATTTACAGCTGACTCCTATGACATCGCTCTCAAGCAGCTTGAGGAAGCTTACGGTCTGCAGGTTGCCCTCGATGCTATTGACGTTGCTTTGGCCCAGGCCGAACTCGCTAAGAAGCAGCTCGACGTCGAAGGCTTCGCCGCCGGTATCGAGAACCTGAAGAAGGAATTCGAATATGCCGAAATCTATCGCGCTTATGAACTTCAGAAGGCTATCGACCAGTATGGTATCGACGCTCTGACCGCTGCCAACCAGATCGAGAACCTGAAGATGCAGCAGCAGTACAATAAGGTGCTCTTCGCCCAGGCTATCGCCGAGGCCAAGCAGAGCCTGAAGGAGACCCTCGACGCCATCGACCTCAAGAACGTCGGTCTGACCGACGATGAGTGGAAGCGCGTCAACGAGGTTATCCGCAAATATGAGAAAGCTTATTCCAAATATCTCGATCAGCAGCTTGTCGTGATGGACGCTGAGTCCGACCTCTTCGACGCTCAGTATGCCGCCACCCACCCGGCCGAGGACTACTATGTGTACCTCACCAAGGCAGAATCGGCTCAGCACGCCGGTCTGTACACGCTGAACTTCGCTCCGACCGCTGAGAACTACGAAGCCGCCATTGAACTCCTCCGTGGTTTCATCGAGGCTGACAAGCAGGCCATTGCCGAACTCGAGGAAAAAGGCTCTCTGCCGAACGATGCCGACCTCCGCGCTTGGGCTGATCAGCTCCAGGCTTGGAAAGACCAGATGGGCAAGAACGAGTATTATCAGTATGCCCAGACGCAGGACTCCATCAACTATATGGTGAATGTGTTCCACGACGGTATCGCCGAGGTGGCCAAGGAAGTCCTTGACTGGTGCATGGAACATCCGTATATTGCAGCTCCGGACCCGGTGGCCGAAGTTGTGGACATCGAACCGGCTCTCGAGAAGATTGACAATATGACGATCGCGGATATGCCGGCCGACACTCTTGAATTCGACACCCTGCCGCTGGCTCATGGTAATGCTTTCGCTATTGACCGCTTCTCGGATTATTCTTACAACAAGTTGCGTCACATGCTGTCCACGTATCCGAGTGAGTATTGGTGGAATTTCTTCTACAGAGATGATGACGAGCTCGTTCTCGACAATGTCACGCGCAATGCGAAAGACTTCATCCTTGGCGACCCTGAATTTGTGACCACCGATAAGGTTCTTGAATTTACGGATGCCGACGGTTACGTTTGGGAAGGCCGTTACGGTCTGGAAGGTGTTTACACCACCCTTGCCCGTGAGAAGGTCATGCTCGAGAAAGACGAGACCTTCAAGGAGAATGCCGAGAAGAACTACAACTACGCCAAGAAGCGCTACGAAGACGACCGTGCTCTTCTGACGGCTGGTCTGGATGCCTATGTCTCCGCCAAGATGGACGCTTACGAGAAAGCCCAGAAGGACCTCAACGACCTCAAGGCTGAGGAAGCCGCGAAGGGCAACACGATGGTTCAGGCCGTCCTGAATTTCCAGGAGCAGCTCAACATCGTTGCCGGTCACACCCAGATGACCCTCAATGACTCCACGAAGATCTTCGAGGCCATCCAGAACTTCGCCGCCGCCCGTGAGGAATACCTCGGCCCGAACGTGAAGGCCAAAGACGGCAAGACGGCCGCTGAGATCCGTGCCGCTGTTGAGAATTTCCACTATGCCGCTGCTTCGAGCCCGGTGACCGCCGCTGACATCAACTGGGCCGACATGACCTGGAACGACCTGCGTACGAACCAGGATCGCGGTACTTACGGTAACGCCAGCATCTATGCTTTCAATGCCAGCAATGGTATGCAGTATGTTGGCCAGAGTGGTGAGACGTATGCCACGAACGCTGTTTTCGCCGTGCTCGTCGACCAGCTGATTAACAAGGACATCGCCAACAAGTTCGACAATGAACCTGTCATCCAGTGGGCCAACCCGATCGGAACCGGTCTGCAGGGCATCAACGCTCAGAGCTTCCAGGCTCTCTATGGCCAGTTCAAGATGGTTGAAGACGGTGTCGACGCCGACGGCAACAAGAAGTATAAATTCCAGACCCTTGATGGCGAAGACGTCAAGAGCCCTGAGATCATCGCTGCCGAAGAAGCTGTCACCAAGGCTGAGAAGGCTGTCAAGGATGTGTTCAAGGCTTACATCGACATCTACAACCGCTTCTGGGCTGTTAATGTCAACAACGATGTGACGACCTATAGTAAGTGGGCTGCGTATAAGAGCAAGGTTACGGCTGACCCGCAGAAACCTGCCGATATCAAGACGGCTCGCAAGGCTCTCATCGACGAGGTTATGGCCGCTATGCCGCTTGATGTCACTTGCTACACGACCAATACCTTCATTGATCCGGTCACCGCTGTTATCTTCAATGGCGTCGACATGCAGGCCATTGATAGGATTATCAAGGGTGAAGACTTGAACGTTATCTTGACTGCCGTTGATCCTTCCGTCACCAACCGTGAAGGTGTTATCGAGTGGAGTTCTTCTCCGATTCCTTATACGAGTGCCCAGATCCTCTATGGTACGTACTACTCCAACCTGAACAAGGGTGCGGGCCGTTACGAGTGGGTCGGCTGGCCGAACAGCTATTCGACGAGAGCTACCGAGTTTACGCAGTATCTGTTCGCATGGCAGCAATATATCGCATCCCAGGTTGATATGGCCAAGGATCTCGAACTGCTCCGCGCTTGGATTACGAACATCGAAGAGACGATCGCTGCTGACGAAGCTGCCGCTGAGGAAGAACTTGAAGCCTTCAAGGAGGAACTCAAGGAGAAGATCATCACCAAACACGACGAGGCTGTTGCCAAACACGACGCTGCCGTCGAGGCTTACAACGCCCAGATGGAGGCCCGCAACCAGACGCTTGCCGATTGGGCTGAGTTCTTCGGTGTGTACGACAACCCGCTCACCGGTGAGCAGGATACCCTCGCCTACTACTGGATCCAGGATCGCGACTGCGCCCACTGGGATGTCGAGCACTGGCGTACCTCGTTCTCTTGCGTGAACTACCACAACAAGTACATCGACCAGGAAGCCGGTGTCTGGAACGGCCCTCAGCCGGGTATGATGCGCAACCTGATTGGCGGTACCTTCCAGGAAATCCTCGATACCAACCTCCCGGGCTATCCGGAGAAGGTCGCTCAGTGGAACCACTTCCACCGTCAGTATGTTGATGTCCAGTATCACCTGCAGACGCTCTACGACACGATGAATGACGCTTATATGGCTGCTGCCAAGGTCGTTGATCCGAATACGACTGAGACTGACCTCATCAAGTACGTCGAGGACTACAAGCTTAAGATTGAAAACGCCATCGCCGATCTGTATGACGAAATCAACGAGCACACCGCTTTGATTGAGATTCTGAATTACGCGAAGGCGCAGGTTGAAGCCGGCTACGATCCCATCGCCGTATGGCAGAAGACTTGCGAGAACAATCTCGAACTCCAGAAACAGATCCTTGATGATCTCAAGACGAAGCTCGACCTCCGCAAGGCTGACTACGACGCCGTGATGGAATACATCAACGCCAAGAGCGAAGAATAACAACAACCTTTGATTAATCTCAATACATAAACGTCTAACAAACGAATATATGTTGAAAAGATTAAGC
>JAEEGI010020034.1_pt1 | contig 13433 bp, 8 predicted proteins | sample 8958751 | NCBI WGS metagenome assembly JAEEGI01 (sample SAMN16246545, study PRJNA631951) | gut metagenome | biome: gut microbiome; feature: rumen; material: KS-attached | host: Bos | place: Iran: Karaj | collected 2018-10
TTGAAGTGTGGGAGACCTACCACAAGCAGACCTACCGCAACCGCTGCCGCGTGATGACCGCCAACGGCGTGGAAAGTCTGAGTGTGCCCGTCGTGAAGGTCAACGGCAACCACACCATGACCAAGGAAATGGCCATCAGCCCCATCGAGCCGTGGCAGCACATCCATAGCCGTTGCTTGGAGTCGGCTTACAAGGCAGCGCCATATTTCGACCATTATTATGACTACTTGCGGCCAATTTTTGAAGGCCATTTCGAGCGCCTCATCGACTTGAACGATGCGGCCTTACAGGCGGTGTTTAAAATGCTCAAGGTCAAAAAAGAAATCGTTCACACGACTGATTATGTCCGCGAGGCGGAGAACGACTTGCGCGAGGCTTTCAGCCCTAAGAAAAACAATGAAAACAGCTCATTCCCAGAATATTACCAGGTATTCGGCACCAAGTTTCCTTTTGCGCCTGATTTGAGTGTGTTGGATTTGGTGTTTAATGAGGGGCCGGAGGCGAAGGATTATCTTACCACATTCAGTTTCACATGAGCCGAGCCTTTTTGGGTCGTCACCTCAAGCATGTATGTTGCAGGAGCATAATCCCTCAAACTTATTTCCATGCTGTCGTCACCGTTTCCTTCAATTTCCTGTAGCAATTGCCCCGTCATAGAATACACCTTGATTCTCAAGATGCCTTCCGACTCCACAACGGCCTTGTATTTTGCCGGATTCGGATAGACATTCACGAAGACCATTTCATGTTCCGCGATGTCGAAAAAGCCGGCATTGATGACTTTCTGTATCTCGGAATAGCCACACTCGTTCCATGCGCGGAAGGTTAAGGTGCCTGTGCCGGGATAAATCACCGTCAATGTGCAGCTTGTGCCTATGGTGTCCATCAGCCAACCCGGACTGGTCAGCGACCATTCGTAATGCGTGGCGTTGGGCACCGGATTGGCTTCATAATGATAAATGCCCGTCAGCAAGTCCGTAGCCACATACACGGTATGCTGTCCTTCCATGATTGGAGCTTCGGGGAAGTGTTCCACCGTTAGTTGCAGATGCACGATGCTGTCGCAGCCGTCGGATGAGACGAACTCTCCTTCATAATAGCCGGAGGTCTCTATTTCTTGCCCATTGAACCAGTAGCTGCCGCAATGAACCGTATCAAGATAGGTTTCGTATGATTCGACAAATTCCAGGTGGAGGGTCACTATCGAGTCGCAGCCCTGGACGCTTTGGAAGGTCTGCTCATAGTCACCTGATTGCGTGTATTCTATGCCGTTCCAGGTGTAGCTGTTGCAGGACTGGTATGTCCACTCGCTCGTTAGCACGTCGTTGATGGTCAGGTGAAGGGTCACTATCGAGTCGCAGCCTTGGACGCTTTGGAAGGTCTGCTCATAGTCGCCTGTTTCCGTGTACTCAACGCCGTTCCATGTGTAGCTAGCGCAGGCCTGCCAAGCCCACTCGCTGGTCAAGACATTGTTGATGGTCAGGTGCAGGGTCACGATAGAGTCACAGCCCTGTACGCTCAGGAAGGTCTGCTCATAGTCGCCTGTTTCCGTGTACTCAACGCCGTTCCAAGTGTAGCTGTCGCATGACTGCCATGACCATTCGCTGGTCAGGATGTCATTAATGGTCAGGTGCAAGGTAACAATCGAGTCGCAGCCTTGGACGCTTTGGAAGGTCTGCTCGTAGTCGCCAGTCTCGGTGTATTCGATGCCATTCCATTCAAAAACGGAACATGCTGTCGCCGATGTGTCAATCATCATGTCAAAACCCAAATTCAGGTTCAAGATGAAAAGACTGTCACAACCGCTAGGTGAAGGCACCGTATCATAATAAACGCCGCTTTCGCAATAGGTGTTACCTCTCCAGAAAAAGCTGTTACAGGCACTTTCACTGTATTCCATGATGAACGATTCGCCGATGGAAAGGTCCAAAATCAAAAGGCTGTCGCAACCCGCTGACGACTGTAGCAAATGCTCGTAAATGCCTGGTCCGTTGTAGGTGTTTCCATACCATTCGTATTCATCACAAGTGGTGACATAGAGCGATGTCGTGTCACCTGGGATGACTGTCAGGTTTAGGGTGACAATGCTGTCACAGCCCGTGGAAGCCGAGAAAGTCTGGGTGTATTGCCCCGATTCGTTATAGACTTGGCCGTTCCAAGTATAGTTGTTGCAGGTTGTTTCGCTGATGACACGGGTGATGTCGTGGTTGACGGTAAGGTGCATGGTGACGACGCTGTCGCAGCCATGCTGGTTCTGCAAGGTCTGCTCGTAGGTGCCGCTTTCGGTATAGACTTCGCCGTTCCATGTGAGGCTGTTGCAGGTCTCTTGCTCGATGGTGCTGCTGCTCACGGGCAGCACACTCAGGTTGATGGTGACAATGCTGTCGCAGCCCGAAGCGGCAGTATAATACTGGTGGTAAGTACCCGCCACCGAATAGGCATAACTATTGTAATAATATGCCTCATTCTCGCAGGTTGAAGCCGTGAGGGTTGGCCCAACCGTTGGCCCTCGTTTATACAGGTGCAGGGTAAGCGTTGCCGTGCAATCGCCTCCGCCTATGTCTCTCGAGAAAGTGGCTTCGCCTTGTGTCTGTGTCTGTTCTGGCGTAAGCTCAAAGCCGTAACCGCTGTAGGCATAGCCGGCACATACAGTGTCGTAAACATATTCCGTGCCCGAAGGGTTCACAAACACGGTTTGCTCCGCCGTGGCCGAACAGCCGAACTCCGTGCTTGCCGTGACGGTATAGGTGGTGGTTTGCGAAGGCGACACTTCGATATAAGGCGTTGTTGCGCCCGTGTTCCAGTAATAGTAAAGCGTGGTGTCGTACACTATAGTTTGCCCACCGCCAAAATCGTGAATAGCACGGACACTATTGCTGTTTGTCTTATTGCTATTTGAAAAAATTAATCCACTATAATTATTGGTCTGAGTAGCAACTATCCATGCCTGTGATGCGTCTTTTTCAGTACTGCTCCAGTAAGAGTTAGAACTCGACAATGTGCTGCCACCAGCCGCAGCAATAGCACCTTCAATCTTCGCCAGGTTGCCGAACAGCTTGCGCAGTTGCCCTGCCGAAGGCAGGTACCAGCCGTTGGCGAAATCCACCTTTCCGGCGGCGTAAGTGGTGCTGTTGTTCTGGTAGGCGCGAATTTGCTCGGTGTTGGCATAGCCATCGGTGTCGTTCATCAACTGCTGCCTATTATAGGTAAGGTTTTGGTTGGCAAGTGCAGGGATGTCGCCCGTAGTTCCCCAAGGGCAGCCTGTGGAGGCATCGTTGAGTGCGACCATCCATCCGCCGCTGCCGTCAGGGTTGACGTAGAACACCACGCCACGGCTGCCGTCGTCGTTGGTGATGACATCGCTTAACTTGTAGCCTTGGGCCAACATTGGCTTTGCTACAAACCCAAATAATACCAATATCAATAAAAATCTTATTTTCATAGATTTACCATTATCTCACTTATTCTCTTTTCCACATTCCTAACTCTTTCGTTAAATCGTTAAAAAGCTGACATACTCCTCACCCTATAGATAGTGTTGGTGAAGGACTTACTGACGGAGAGGTTCACGTTTCCATTACAGCCCTGACCCCACGCGTTGTCAGAGGAATACTCTGAAGAAGACCAGTACCACCAATCGGTATCCATTTCGAAAAGGGTGCCGCCCACAGCAGCGAGGCCGACGTTCACCTCCACAAGGTTGCCATAGAGGATATTCAACTGCCCCATGGCGGGCAGATACCAACCGTTGGCAAAATCGACGGCCCATGCCGCAGGATACTTCGAGGCGTTGCCAAAATTGCGTATCTTTTGTGTGTTGCCGTAACCATCGAAATCGGTAATGGCGGTGCGCACCATGATGTAGTTGGTCAGCGAAGGAATGTCTTGGTATTCAGTGCTCCATTTTATGCCGCCATTGGCTTGGTTTTGCAGGTGTACCATCCAGCCGTGCTGTCCTGTGTCGTCCACATAAAACACAATGCCTTTGGCTGTTCTTCCGCAAGGCCAGTCGGCGGGCTTCACGATGCTGCCATCGGTACATACGATGTCGCCAATGGCCACTTCAGGCGGTGTGCCACCAATAATAGAGGCGTTGTCGCCCAAGGCATGTATGGTGGTGGAGCCGCCGTCGCAAATCACCGCAGGTTCGGCCTGCGTGGTGAGGGTGGGCGTGCCAGTCACAAGCAATTGCAACACCCTAATGCTGTCGCAGCCCGCCGCCGTGGTGTATCGGTTGGTGAAAGAGAACAGGCCCAAACTGTCCTGCCTTGGCAGATGGAAGCCGTAGGCATCGTAGGTGTTGCCGCTGCATAGGGTGTCGCTGAAGAGGAAATGATAGGTGGGTTGGGGTGTCACAGTTATGGGCAGTATGCCGGTGCCGCAGTCGTTGGTGCCGTGCAGAGTCAGGGTGGCCGGCGTGGTGGTGGTGAAGCTCACCGTCAGCGAAGCGCTTTGCTCGCCCCCTATCACCGTCACACCGTTAGGCACATTCCAATGGTATTGCGTTCCTTGCTGCACGTGGGCAAGGTTGTAGGTGACAGGCTCAAGGGTACAGGGCGTAAGGTCGCCCACAATGGCGTCGAGTACCAAAGCATCGTGTACGGTCAGGTCGAGCACCTTGTGTGCGTCGCAGTTGCCCGAAGTAGCGGTAATGGTGTCGAAACGGAAAGTGTTCTGTCCAGGATAAGCGTCAAGGCTGTCGGCAATACGGTTAGCACTTATGAAGAAACCGTTATCGTCATAGTCATTGCCCTCGCACACATCGTCTGTCAGATCAATTTCTTCAAATTGGTATGTATGCACCATGGTGCGCAGGGTGTCCTTGGCATTGCCCGTTCGAGTGAGCACGGCGTAGGCCAACCAGTCGCCTACAACGCCGTAGGTATGATAGACGGTCGCGCCGTTGGCCGTGGCACCATCGCCGAAATGCCAATTTACGGAGGAATAGGTGTAATTTGCCGTCACGCTAAATTCTATGTTGTCGTCCTTGCAGGCCGAAGTCCCGTTGGGGAGCATGTAGTTTGGAATGTCGTTCACCTCAATGAATGCATTTAGGTCGGCCACATTGGAGCCTACCGAATAGGCATAGCTTTCGCAGAAACCCAAGCCGTACACATGAGCCACAAAACCACCCTTGCGGTTACTCAGCCGGTGCGCATTGTCCGAAACCTGTATCTTGGCGTAAGCATAGTCGGGATTGGCCGCCAGCACATGGAATCTGTCGGAGATGTCGGTGCCGTCCAAGCGCATTCCGTTCACGCACTGGGTCTGCGTCACCACATTCACGAAGTGATAGCGCGAAGAGCCTGAAGAGAAGGTCCCGAAAGTGGTTTCGTGTATCTGTTGCTCAACAGGGCTGACAATCACCATTGAAGGGTCGCCGTTGGTGCCGCCGTAATCGGCACCCGTAAAATAAAGATAGGTGCAGGCGGGTTGGGTAGTCTCAATGAAGACGGCATCTTCCGAGGCGTTCAGCTCAAACTGGTGAGTCTGTCCCGCATTGAGCGTGGCAATCGTGCTTCCGTTTTTCTTCACCTGACAGTTGTTGGCCGAAGCCGTAACCCTTACAATGTCTTTGTTGCGCATACTGGAGGTGGTCACCACGAACTGCTTCCCCCAGAAAGCCACGGGCCAGTCCTGCTCCACAAGATGGTCGCAAGCCATGTAGCCTTCGGGAATAAATTCGCACACGTTGCCGCTGAAAACGGCTATCTTGCGTCCATTACGTGCCTTCACCTGTGAGCCAGAAAGGTCGCCGCCGTTTACCGAGGCTATCTGGTAGCACTGTCCTGCATTCAAGGTCACGCTGTACTGCTGGTTGGCTGGCTGTCCGTGCACGGTGGCACATTTGGGTGTTATGTCGACGGTGGTGCCATTCTGGGTGGCCACAATCAAGGCTTCACAGTTGATGAGGGCACCTTCGTAAGTCTGCAAGACATATTCGTCGCGCAAGGCCGTCGTAGGCAGCACATTGGTGACATCAAAGGAAAAGGTGGTGAAATTGGAGGCATAGAGCGAAATGGTGTCGGTGGCGGTGACATGCAGTCCGGTATTCACCACCTGTCCCGACCTCGTCGTGTAGGCTTGGGCCAAAGGGATGTTCACCCTCGTGATGCTGCCTGCCGTAACCGTGAAACCAGTGCTCCATCCCATACTCGGGTTCGTCACCGTTCCAGTGCAGTTTTCCGAGCCTGTTACGATTAGTTTGGTCTCTATCCCATAGCCTTCATCGCGGCTATTCATGAATGAGACCCAAAAATCCTTGCCCAACGTGGAGGGCGACTGCGCCCAGCCCGCAGCCATGCAAAGCCACAAGCCGAACAGCAGAAAAAATCGGCGGAGAAGGATTACCCACACCCTTTCAGTACTACACAACATACTAATTACCAATTGTTTACAAAAGAAACCTTGCAATATTTTTCCAATTTTTTGCAATGCAAAAATAATAAAAAAAAGAGAAATGGTCAAAGGTTTTTGCACAAAATTTCTTCGGTTAAAGCAAATATCCTAAAACAAGTTCCATAATATACCCATCGGGTAAGTTCGACATTCCGATACGGTTAATTTCATCGTGTTGGGCGGTCTTCTTACGAATAACAAACTTGCGCTCTTTTCCATCGATGGTGGCAAGAAGATGGTAATTGCCTTTGTATTGCTGCTCAATGCGGGCGTTTTCAATCCTGTGTCCATCGATCTCAAAACAGCTGCTTTCAGGCTTTGAATTGGAAAGTCCCCAAGACGCAAGGTTTCCATTAAGTGTGTTCTCGACTGCCGCAATCCATTGCTCTTTCACTCCATCTCGTTCGGCAATTTCACGAAATTCCAAAACGGCTTTGCCCACCTCGCTGATAATGCTTTCCGCCTTGCGAATGCCGCTCTCAGCTGCCAGTTCCATCACATCGTCCCTCGTGATGTCATCGAGTTTTCCCCGAATCATCAGGCAATGCCTCGTTTCGGGCAAGAATCCACCCGAGTTAAAGATGTAGGTCATATCATAGGCAGGTGAAAGTCTCCAGCGGCCTTGCTCGTCCATGAGGAAGGAGAAGTTTTTATTGTGGTCGTCGGTGTTGTTGGCCAAGATATTGAAGACCATCCGACGGAAGACCTCTTCACTGTCAAGTTCAGAAAGCCTCATTTTCCGACAAACCCAAAGCAAACGCTCGTAACTATCGGCTTCAGGATAAAGTGCCGCCAAAGTCTGCATGTGGAGCTTCTTCTCTCCTTCCCTGTCGAAACGCTTCGTCACAAAATGCTTGTCACCTTCAATGTCCATCAGCCAGCATGGCATCATTTTTATCCCAGCCTTTATCGCCATCTCATAGTAGGTCATTTCTAATTCTGCCGTCGAGCGTTCCTTGATGCCCAATTTCAGGATGCAGTAATCAAATCCTTTCATATTTCCCACTTGACCGCTACGAATCTCGCCTGTCTCGTGATTGATGGCGATGATGGCCTTGGGCTGCCTTCCACCTGCAGAGGTGCCGACCGCCATCAAGGCTTGCATGGTGATCGACTGTTCGGGATCGATACGGGCGTTCTCACGCAACGTGTAGATTTGCTCAGCCAAGTCAATCAAAGCTTTTAGGTTGATTTCTTCTTTGGGATTAAAGCTTGAAGTTTCGGGGAAAAATTCAAAAGCACCCATCGCCCGTTTCCCAATGAACGCGAGCTTGTCCAAAGACGTGATTTCGCCAGGTTTGATGTTCTGCTGCAATCGCCATTGTTCAAATAGGGCATTGCCCCATGCGTCAGGCAGTGAGTCAGCCAAAAACGGCGGCAATTTCTGATATATCTTCTCCGAAGCACCAAAAATCGGACGCAGGTTTTGGGGCTGTTTGATGGAGGCATCCAACGGCGAGATATCAAGCCCTGACTCAATCCATTCACGATTGTACTCAAAATAAGGCAAGTGCCGGTGTGGATCGACGCAGAGTCTTCCGACCTCTCGACCCCACAGCATCACTTTCAATATCTTTGTCGTCATAACGTTTCGGTTTTAGTGGTTTGTTTTGGTGAAGCATGTCTGACACGCTGCGCTTTTTTCCCGTTTTCTTTCATCAGATACGGCGATTCAGGCAGTTCTGGCATCAATTCATCGAGGCCATTGATACAACCAATAGTTTTCAGCAGTAGTAAAAAAGTGCTGAGCGACAAGTTCGACACCAAACCATTCTCAAACTTATGGATTGTGTTCACCGTAATCCCCGCTTGCTCCGCCACTTCTTTCTGTGTCAAACGAGAACGCATACGGTAGTCCTTAAAACGCCCTCCCAAGAGTTGAACCAACTCAGGTACTGAATACTCGTAATAATCCGCCATATTAAATTTCATTTAAATCAACATATATGTTAGTTTAAGCCAAATTTTTAGGCATAACTTAACACAAAATTGTATTTATTTAACGGTGCAAAAATAGGGATTCTTTTTAGACAGCAAGCCTTTTTAGATTTTTTTCTCAAATAATTTCTATTAAATTCCCGTAGGGAATCTCATCATTTCTCCGGATAAGCAATTCTCACATGATAAATGCTCATCAACTTCTTCTTCAGCACCTTGCGACAGGTTTCAATGTCGTGGAGGGTCAAGTCGGTGTTAAGGAACTGCCCCGCCTCCATCTGCTTGTTGATGATGTTGTCGACCAAGTCGCTGATTTTCTTTTCGTCAGGCTCCTTTAGGCTGTGGGAGGCGGCCTCGATGCTGTCGGCCATCATCAGCACGGCGGTCTCGCGTGAGAAAGGCTCAGGACCATGGTAGGTGAACGGCGTCGGGTCGATTTCTTCATCGGGATGGGCCTTTTGCTCGTTGATATAAAAATAATCGGTGCGGCGCGTGCCGTGATGGGTACGGATGAAGTCGATGATGCGCTCGGGCACGTGGTTTTTATGTGCCAACTCAATGCCATCTATCACATGCGAGATGATGATTTCGGCACTCTCGGTATTTGAAAGGTCGTTGTGGGGACTATAGGCTCCGTGTTGGTTCTCTGTAAAATACATCGGATTTTTGATCTTTCCGATGTCGTGATACAAGGCTCCCGTGCGTGCCAATTGTGTGTCTCCTCCGATTTCGAACAGCACTTCTTCACAAAGATTGGCCACCTGAATGGAGTGTTGGAAAGTGCCAGGTGCCTTTGCTGCCAGTTCACGTAATAAAGGTGAGTTGGTATTGCTCAGCTCCATCAGCGAGAGCGAGGTGGTGAGGCCGAAGATGCGTTCGAAGAGAAGGATGAGCGGCTGGGCCAACATGGTGAACAGGCCGTTGAGGAACAGGAGCAAGACAACCAGCCAGTCGACTTCGGAGGTGGTGAGGAAAGTAAAGGCCAAATAGACCAAGAAATAGCCAAAGAACACGAGCAAAGCCGCTTGAATGAAACGATGGTGGGTGCGCGTGTTCGACATGCCGAACACCGTGACCACCGTGGCCACCAGTTGCATGAACATAAACTGGAAAGGATTGGGTACGGCCAACGAGATGAGCATCACGGCGAAGACCTGCGTGGAGAACGCCAAGCGCAGGTTGAAGAACGAGCCCACCATGATGGCTAACAGACAGACAGGCATCATGTAAACCAATCCCGGGGCGAACTTCACCAAAATATACAAAGGAATGATGACCAACAACATGAGCGTCAGCAGCAGGACAATGTTCTTCAACTCGGCAAAGACTTTATTATGCAATTTGTTGCCATACAAGCCCATGATGACGAAAATCAAAGCCACAAGGAAAATCTGGCTCAGCAACACGCGCAAAGACTCATCACTCGATAGCGATTTCGAGTTGTATTCACGCTGCAACGAGCTGAGGATATCATAGATGTGCTCATCGACGATTTGACCCTCTTCTACGATGGTTTCACCCTTTTGCACCGCCCCATAAGTCAAAGAGATGGCCGAAACTGCCTTGTCGACTTCCTGTTTGGTGAGGTCCGCATTGTAGAACACATTCTGACGCAAAGCGCCATTGAGAAGCTCGGAAAGAAGCTTTTTGTCTATCTGTTTATCAGATTTCTCCAAAATGTTTGCAACAGCTTCTGTAGCCGTATTCATACTATACATCTCACCATAACGAACAGTTCGCATCACCTTGTTGCGCACCACATTCACCTCAGAACCCAGCTCCAGGTTGGTAGTGACCTTGTCATAAGCCACAATACCTTGCTCCTCGATGGAGTCGAATACATTGAAAAGGCAGTCCAAGCTCAGTTCACGGTCAAAATGAGCAGAGGCATCCCATTTTGAATCAAAGTTGACAAACAAGAGGTTACGCGATGCGACCATCTCATCGTCGTTGAACACGAAAATCGGCTTCACCTTGGTTCTGGCTGCCTCCGTCTCGGCATTCAAACTCTCGAAATCCTTGTAAATCGGGAAGTCGAAAGGCGCATACAAAGTCTCATGCTGCCACGGTTTCGAAAGTTGGTATTCGTATTTGAACTTGCCCGTACGCGGCATCTGCCAGCACACCAAAGCCGTCGCCACAATGAAGGCAAAAGCCTTAGCCATACCATAATACCTATGCCTTATAATATTAAAGAAATCTTTTATTTTACTCATAATCAAATATTTAACAATTGTTTATGATGATAAAACTGAGGGCTAAATTAAGAAAAACTCCATTCAGTTGAAAAAAAACAGCGAAAAAAGGCAACTCGCACCGAATTGTTCCCTATTTTAGCGGTCAGAAAAATAGCAACTTTTATGATATACGGCATCTGTAATTTATCCGCCATCGCCATGCGTAAGGAAAGCCGACATGCATCCGAGATGGTAAGCCAACTACTTTATAATGAAACATATAGGGTTTTAGACAAAACTCATGAATGGGTGCTTGTCAGAAAAGACAATGGTCCTTCGGCCGACTCAACGAGTTCCTCATTTTACGAGGGTTGGATCCAGTCGAAACAATTTTGTGAAATCAGCGAGGAGACCTTTAATATGTTGAAAGCCAAAAGACCATTCTTAATCGACAAGCCTATTGCCGAATACAAGGGCAAGCTTTTGACTTTTGGCACACCGCTTTATGAGCCACACCCCGATGCCATTGAAATGCCCACAGAATTCCATCCAGAGATGATGGTGGATTATGCCAAACTGTTGCTCGGCGCACCCTACCTTTGGGGAGGCCGTACTGCCATGGGCATCGACTGCTCGGGCTTGGTACAGATCTGCGCCCGCATGGCGGGACTCCTTCTGCCTCGCGATGCCTCGCAACAAGTAAGGGAGGGCGAGTTGGTGTATTTCCTGCAGGAGACGCAGCCAGGTGACTTAGCTTTCTTCGGTGATGAGGACGGCGTCATCACCCATGTGGGCATCATCATGGGCGACGAACAAATCATCCACTGCTCGGGCCAGGTCCGCATCGACTACCTCGACCAAACAGGGATATTTAATAAGGAGAAAAACGAGCATACGCATCGGTTGCAGGTTATTAAACGGATGAAATAAGGCCTTTGAGATTCCCCTTGGGGAATAGAGGTTGTAGACACAAAGCAACAAAAAAGCACCACAAGTTTTCGTCAATAACCCAAAAAGTATTATCTTTGCGAAAAATTTCGCAACGAAAAATTTCGCAATGAAGAATCCATTTAAATTCGGAACGGTCGTCGAGGAAGAGTTTTTCACTGACCGACAGGAAGAGCTGCAATACATTTGCCGCGTAATGGATAGTGAGAACCACCTCGCCCTCATCAGTCCGCGCCGTTTTGGGAAAAGCAGCCTCGTTTTGAAAGCCGTCAAGCAACTGAAACGGCCTTATATCATGCTTAACATGCAGAGCATTACCAGCACCAAAGACCTGTCGAACAGGATTTTGGAGTCTGTTTTAAAGCTCTATCCGATGAAAAACCTGAAGGTGCTGCTCCGCAATTTCAGGATTGTGCCCACCATCAGCACCAACCCGATGAACGACAGCATCGAAGTGTCGTTCAATCCGTTCAGCAAGGAAAACAACGACATGATTTTGGAGGATGTGCTGCAATTGGTCAATGAGGTCAGTACTGAAAAGAAGCGTGTCATCCTCATTTTCGATGAGTTTCAGGAAATCAAGGAGATAGAGAAAGGTTTGGATAAAAAACTGAGAGGGATTCTGCAACTCCAAGACAAAATAAACTGCATCTTTTTGGGCAGCCAAGAGTCGATGATGCAGGAGATTTTCAACGACAAGAAGTCGCCGTTCTACCATTTCGGCCTTATCATGCAACTGAAACACATCCCTGAAAATGAGTTTTTCCAATTCCTGAATGAACGTTTCAGCAAAATCACCGCCCAAAGCGAAAACATCAGCCACGAAATCCTGCAAGTGACGCACTGCCACCCCTATTACACGCAACAATTAGCTTTTCAAGTGTGGGATGCCATCCAATATCAAAAGATTGGGAACGATGTAGTGAACCAAGCAATCGGTCAATTGGTTCAAATGCACGATCTTGATTTTGAGCGTTTCTGGATTAACCTCAACAAGACCGACCGAAACACTTTGATGCTGCTTGCACAAGGCAAAAGCCCTATGATGCAGCGCGATACATCCACAAGCACCTCGTTCAGTTCGCTGAAACGCCTGACCAAGAACGGCTATGCCATTAAGACTGACACCTACGAGATTGAAGACCCGTTTTTCCAAAGATGGATTCAGCAAAACATTTTGTCATCAAAATAAATTTGTTTTTTCCTCGTTACAATCAAAACATTATATTTGCACCGCGTTTTAAGACCTCATTCAAATGAAAAAAACATTGTTTCTTGTGTTGGCATTAGCGGCAATCTGCATTATGCCGTCGTGCAAGAAAGACCCTGCACAAAACAAAGTCGTTTTCGGCAATGGCGAAGGAATGTCCGTGACATCTTACGAAGAAGTTCCATTAGTAGAGCAATACGGCCATAATTCTTGGGGCTATTTCGTCGATCTCAACAACGACGGGCAAAACAACGTCCAATTCTATTCGACAAGTGAGATCATGGAAGGAGGCATCCTCACAGAACTTTATTGTCACGAAAACACTGCATTATTGGGCAACATTATTGATCAAAAGTTCTCGCTTTTTGCCTATAACGCCAACGACTGTTTCGGCAATGACGACACTTTCATGTGCACCAATGTCACACTACTTAGAAGCGACAATGAATATTTCCCGATGAATGAAGCGAAATACATCGGTTTCAAAATCATCGAAAACGACAGAAGCCGTCTCGGCTGGATGAAAGTCATCCTTCACCATGATTATGTTGAACTTTTGGAAACTGCTATTCAGAAATAATCTTGAATTTTAAATCTTCAAATCTTTAAATCACAAATAATGAACAACGCACTAATCACATTTGCGAAGCCGGACAACGAGCCTGTAAAAAGCTACAAGCCAGGCAGTCCGGAGAGAATCGAACTCCAGAAGGAACTCGAAAGACAATCCAACGAAATCGTTGAAATCCCCGCCATCATCA
>JAEEGI010020044.1_pt1 | contig 13428 bp, 12 predicted proteins | sample 8958751 | NCBI WGS metagenome assembly JAEEGI01 (sample SAMN16246545, study PRJNA631951) | gut metagenome | biome: gut microbiome; feature: rumen; material: KS-attached | host: Bos | place: Iran: Karaj | collected 2018-10
GTGAAAGACACGGGCTGCATGGCCTTGGCAAAGCTGAACGCTGAAGGCTATGTCGCAAGTTGCGAGGGCGACGTGCCTGCTATGCTGTCGATGATGGTGGTGCGCTCACTGTCAGGCGTTTCAGGCTTTCAGGCCAACCCCGCCAGCATCAACCCAGAGACTGGTGAGATACTCTTCGCCCATTGCACCATCCCCCTCGACATGGTAGAGCGTTACGAGCTGGACACCCACTTCGAGTCGGGCATCGGCACGGGCATCCGAGGCTTTATGAAGAAAGGTCCCGTCACCATCTTCAAACTCTCGGGCGACCTCAAGCGCCACTTCATTGCCGAAGGCCAATTGGTGCGCAACCAGTCGAAGCCCGACCTCTGCCGCACGCAGCAGGTCATCCTGCTCTCCGACAAGTCTCAAGCCAACTACTTCCTGACGCAGCCCATCGGCAATCACCACATCATCATGCCCGGCCACCAAAAGGCTTTCTTGGAAAATATCGTCGTGTAGTGTGACTACTTTTTTGTACCTTTGTAACCGTTTTATAAAAACGTAAATATGAAAAAGATTGTTTCCTTATTCCTGTTCGGCATGATGCTGAACACCGTTTGTGCCCAAGATGACACAACTGTCGATGCTTATTTTACCACGGGTGAGATGCCCGACATGCTGCTTTTCATGCCCGGACCTCCCGACAGCACTTCTGCGGCATTCGCCAACGACGTGACCCGCTATTTCTGGGGCAAGGAGATGCGCAAGGACCCCGAGCGTGCTGCACAGGCCGCCCGCGACGCCGTATATGGACTGGCAACCATCCTCACCGAGTTTGAAGAGGCTTTCGGCATGAAGATTACGAAGGAGGACACGCCGGAGATTTACAAGGTGCTGCTCGAAGGAACAGCTACTTGCGACAGTATCTGCACGCTGCCCAAGACCCGCTATGGCCGCACGCGACCGTTCGTCCGTTTCAACGAGCACACGCTGGTGCCGGAACTGGAGGAAGAACTCAATCCTCACAAGTCGTTCCCATCCGGCCATACGCTGCTCGGTTGGAGTTCGGCCCTCCTGATGATGGAGATCAACCCTGACCGTGCCAACGAGATACTTGCCCGAGGATACCGCTACGGCGAAAACCGTGTCGTGTTGGGCGCACATTGGCAGAGCGATACCGATGCCGCACGACTGGCCGCCTCTGCGGCTTATGCTCGTCTGCACACCAGCGAGCGTTTTCTCGAGCAGATGAAGAAAGCCCGCGAGGAGTTCAAGCGGCTGACTGATGCCTCTCCCGTAAACCCCACCCGCGCACGGCAGCAAACTGAGAGCGCAACTATCTATGACCTCCAAGGCCGCCAGGTAAGCACACCGCCTCAGGGTGTCTTCATCCAAGGTGGTCAGAAGAGAATCAGATGAACAGATAGGCGAAGAGTTCCTATGGGTTCTTTTTCTCTACTGACGAAGAAGCCACATTGAAAAGAATTTGTCATAGACTTCATAGACGCCCAGGGAAGAGGTGACGAAACTCTTTTCAAGTAGTCCCTTGATGGCTGACTGGACGCTGCTCGTTGACGGGAGATGCCAGCGGCGGATGAACGCTGCCGACGTGAGTGCGGTGGCCTTGCCTGCCTTACAGATGGCAACCAGCAGCATTTTCTGTTTGGGCGGTAGTTGGAAGAGCAGCGACTGGTAGTTGAATTCGTTGGCACGCAGGATGTCGTCAATGGCAATGTCTATCATCTCCTCCGTACAAGTTGAACCGGGCGAGGATATGGCAAACAGTTCGTTCATCACCCGCTGTACATACCATGTGACGCCCTCAAACCGTTGGTACACCGTCTGGAACACATTGGCGGGAAGTGTCTTGTCAGCAGTCTTGAAATGCTTTTGTGCAAACAGGCAGTACTTGTCCATCGGGATACAGTCGAGATTCATCATCGACGTGCTCTGATAGAAGGGACGGGCCGGGCTATTGAACATCTCAGCCATCATAGAACGCTGTGAACCGGCAAAGATGAAGTTGGCGTTGCGACAATGCTGGACGTGGGTGCGGAGCAAGGCTTCGGCGTTGCCGTCAGGATACTGGCTGACGGCCTGGAACTCATCAATCGCAACAATGCATGGTTTATCGGCAGACTCAATGTATTGAAAAATCTCTTCGAGCGTCACTCGGGGTGTATGGATATCACCCACCTCTACATTCCACGAAGGATTACCCATGTAATCGAAGGATATGCCACTGCGTAGGGAAGTCAGTACGTCAGTGAACTTCTTCATAACCTTCGTACCCCAGGGCCGCAGAGACGAAAGCATACTACTGCCCATAGCCATAATCATGTCTTCCAGATTCTTGGTGGCATAAATGTCAATCAGGAAGGTATAGTATTTCTTTCTTACTTTAGGCTGGTGATATAGATTTTCTATCAGCCCGGTCTTCCCTATGCGTCGCGGTGCAATCAGCGCCACGTTATTGCCATTCTCTATCAGACTGAGCAAATGGTCAGTTTCTTTTTGACGGTCGCAGAAATACGCTTCCGACTCGTAGCCGTAAAGGATAAAAGGATTGCTTACCATACGTCTTGCCTTTTTGCCCACAAAGATAATTATTATATCTCAATTATCATGCTATAATAATCATCTTATAATAATCTTTAACAGAAAATCCTCTCTCACGGATGTCTTCTGTATCTTTTTTAAGTGCAATGCTACAAAAGACATCTCATTTTTCCCCTTTTATTCTAAAAAATAAGAAGAAACTGGCATAATCTCAGGATTTATTTGTATTTTTGCAGCAATCTTTGAACCATCTAAGGCAAAAAGTATGATAGAACTGAAGAACAACGAGCTGACCATCCGCGTCGCTGAGTTAGGAGCTGAGCTCCAGAGTATTAAGGACTGTAACGGTCGGGAGTATATGTGGCAGGCGGGACCTGAGTGGCCGAGACATTCGCCCATACTGTTTCCTATTGTCTGTAGTGTGAACGATAACACCTACGTGGTCGATGGACGGGAGTATCACCTGCCGCGTCACGGTTTTGCCCGCGACACCATGTTTACCGTAATCAGTCAGACGGAGGAGCGGGTGACGCTGGCCCTGCATGAGTCGGAAGATACGCTGAAGGTGTACCCCTTCTGCTTCAATCTGGCCATTACCTATCGGCTGGAAGGCAACAGGGTTCATATCATCTGGCATGTGGAGAATACCGACAAGCGTGACATTCATTTCCAGATTGGCGGTCATCCGGCTTTCAACGTGCCAGGTGGCAAACTGGAGGGAATCATCAAACTGGATTATGAAGAACCGATGGACGCGCTGAAGAGCTATGCCGACGGTAGTCATGACATGGTGGAAGTACCCTTGGAGGCAGACAGTGGCATCATAGAAATCTGCAACGATTTCTTCCGTAACGACAGCGTGAAGATTCACAAATGCCAGACGCGACGCGCCATGCTGATGGATGTCGATGGTGAGCCTGCCGTCACCGTCGACTACAAGACACCCGTCTGCGCCTTCTGGAGTCCCTACGGCAAACAGGCGCCTTTTGTCTGCATCGAGCCGTGGTACGGCATTGGCGACCCACGTGGCTTCAAAGGCGAGTTCAAGGACAAACCCCTGATGAATCACCTACAGCCAGGTGCCTCGTTTATGAGCAAGTACACCATAACTATCGGTTAGCAAGCCGAGGCTATTCGTATTCGTAGAGGCGGATGTGGAGCAGTTTCCACTCGCCGACACTGATGCGGGCATGACGGCCCTGATGAGTCTGGTCGCCATTGTGACGGCGCAGATATTGCATCTCGCCATTGTGGGCGATTGAGACTTCATCGACAGAGAGGAGGCCAAGACGCTTGCCGGAGAACGACTTGCCGGACTTCTGCCCGCCGCCGGTTCCTGCCTCGGCAAAACCATCCTCGCCTAACTGCTTCTGCTGCTCCTGCTGCTTCTCCGTAGGCATCTTGAAATCAACAACCACGCCACTACCCGCCAGCAGATAATCGAACTTGCCAAGACGGATGAGCATGGCGCCCCCTTCGGGCCATGTTGAGCCGTCGGTAGCCCGAGGGTCCCAAGGCAGGGTGAAATAGTGGCGACAGGTCATGATGACGCCGCCGTCGTCGATGATGCGCTCACGGTCGTCCTGATCGAAGAGCAAGCCCCAAGACAACTGACTGCCCGACGGCTTGCAATTCCCGATTTGACGAACCAGTGCATAGGCCTCGGTGATGGACTTCGTCTCTTTCTCACTGGCCTGGTCGATGGCGAAGGGGCTGAACCCCAAGGCCTGATGCTCACCGAAAGCATAGAGGGCTCTGACGCCGCTGTTCTCGCAGCATCGGCTCTCAGGTATGAAGAGCCGGTTCTTCACCTTCTTGCCTCCATCCTGCGGGCGCTGCGGCATGGCATATTGCGAAGCCCACGACTTGAACCCCGTGTCGTAGATATCAGGAGCAAGCAGGTCGATGCTGGGAGCTCCCTCATGCCAGAAATCAATGAGATGAGCCAGCGGCCCTGCCGACGGATACTCGCCAGGACGGCGGCCACGACTGTTCATCGCGGCATTCACGTAGAGCGGCATGTCGTGGATTTGGCGGGCTGCCTTGGCCAGATGCTCTACATAGCGGGCATAGTTGAGCGCCATGAATTTCTCGTCGGTATAATCGTCAGTACCATAGCGCTCGGCCCACTTCTCCTGTCGATAGACTTTCTCAGCCAATGGCGAGTGGTCGCGTGCCGACTCCAACATACCAATCTCATTTTCAATCTGCATCATAATCACCACCTCGCGCCGGGGATCCTTCTCGCGGATATGTCGCATCAAGGCCGAAAAGGCTTTCAAGTCGGCTTGCAGCACATTGTCGCTGAAGCACGATGCAATCTCCAATGGTTTCCCCTCGGCAGTCAAAGCCCGTGGAAACCGTTTCGTGTCCTGCTTGAACCACCCTGGTGCATAGCACGACATCGAGTTCTTCCAAACGCCAAACCAGAGGAACACCACGTGCAGCTGTTCGTGCCGGGCCACGTCGATGGTACGGTCGATGAGCGTGAAGTCAAACCTTCCCTCCACAGGCTCCATCAGTTCCCAATAAGCCGGAACGAGCACCGTGTTCAGCCCCAATGCCCGCATCCGTGGCAGAACCTCGTCGATGTCGGCCACCGACGTTGCTGCTGAGTTGCTCAGCTCACCGCCAAGGATAGGAGCCGGAAGACTCGCCAGCCGGTCGCCGGCCAAAGTAGGCACTTGCGTGGCCAATGCCAACAACAGTATCAATAATGACTTGAGCATAGTCCGCCTCATATCCTTCCCTTGAACGTATAACCTATTCCTTCAACCGCCGCACGAACGGCTTCTTCTGATGCGGAGCCTTTGATGGTGAGCGTGTTGGCCGAAGCACTGGCCTTGGCTGAATTGACGCCAGGCACATTCTCGACGGCACGCACGACGGCAGCCTCGCAATGGCTGCAATGCATATCCTCGACTCTGTAGACGACTGCATCGGGGGCGACAGTCTTTTTGGTAAATCTGCTGAATAGTTTCATTGTAAGAGCATGAATGATTAAAAGGGTTAATACTGAGGCACATAGAAGCTTGAACGGACTGGGCATAGCGGCTACATCCATGCAGCACGCATCCTGACTCTGTGCAGAAAACAACTCCAGCCCAGAGGCATTAAGCAACAGTCCGAAGAGAATAGAGAAGCCCACAATGGTGAGCAGATAGACCGAAGTGAAGCGGCGCCCCATCGACTTATGAACCACGAGGATTGAAGCCAGATTGACGGCCGGCCCCGCCATGAGCATCACCAAAGCGGCTCCAGGCGTCAGTCCCTTCATCAGCAATGCTGCCGCAACGGGGATGCTGCCCGTTGAGCAGATATACATCGGGATGGCAATGATGAGGATGACCAGCATCTGCAACAACGGCTGACTGCCGAAGCTGAGGAAGAACTCATCGGGCACGACGACCTGAATCAATGCTGCGACGACAAGACCGATGACAAGCCTCAGACCGATGTCACGAATCATGTCGAAAAACGCATACTTGAGGACGCGCCAGATCCTGCTGCCACGCTCCACCTGACACGTAGAGGCGGCAGTTTCCGAAACATCATCCTCGCGGACCAGACGGTTCACCAACAATCCGCCACAAACGCCGGTAATAAGTGCTGCCACGGGGCGGACAATCGCAAAGCCCAACCCCATCAGCGAGAACGTGGCCAGGATGGAGTCGATGCCGGTTTGGGGAGTGGCTATGAGAAACGAGGCAATGGCGCCCTTCGAGGCCTTCTCGTTCTTCAGTCCGATGGCAGTGGGAATCACGCCGCACGAACAAAGGGGCAAGGGAACACCCAGCAGCGCAGCCCAGAGCACCGAAAACTTGTTGCTGCGCGAAAGATAATTGGAATAGAACTTCTGAGGCACAAAGACGTGCAATATGCCTGCTATGAGAAAGCCCAACAGCAGATAGGGCGCCATCTCGCAAACAACGTTCAGAAGAGCCAGTAAAAAGTCGTACATAATGTTTGCAATTTATTCACTTATATCATAGGTATGCACACTCGTGCCTTTGACCGACGGCAGGTAATTGATGCCCCACCAGCACATCTGCAGCAGGACGAAAGAGACTATCAGCACCCACAGCGCCAGACGCTCACGGTGACGGGGCACCTGCCGATAATGAACATACACGAGATAGGCGAGCCAAGTAATAGCCGCCCACGTCTCCTTAGGGTCCCACGACCAGTAATGCCCCCACGCCTCCTTGGCCCAGAGGGCGCCGAAGAGCATGCCGACGGTGAGGAATGAAAGCCCCACATAGACCAGATTGTCGGTCGTCGTGAATTCTTCCTCCGCAATGGCCTTCTTCTTGATGAAAAGCAGATATACCGCCATGAGCGTAGCAGCGCCAAGCACGGCGTAGGCGAACATGTAGACGATGACGTGAGGTGCAAACCACGGGCTCTGCAAGGCTGGCATCAGCGTCTTGTCGTGAATCTCGGGCTTAAACAGGTTCACGCAGATGAACACCAGCGCGAGAACCGTCGAGAACGACAGAATCCACTTGTACTTCCAGCGCGAGTAAACGATGAGTCCCGACAGCGGCAGCAGCAGCGAATACCAGAGTCGCGTCTCGCCCATCGTCCTGAGCGGCGGGCGCTCCAATGATATCCACATCAAGACGATGAAGCTGAAGAATACCAGCAGCCCAAGCATCGTGGCGACATACGCCACACCAGTCTTACTCTTCCATGCAGCGAATGCGCCGACAGCCCAAAGCAGCACGGAAGCTATAGCGAAATACAACAAATGTTCCCAACTCACCATCATCTTCTACCTTTCTTTTTATTTTTATTTCCACCGAAAAACATACAAACAGCACCGGCCAGCATCATATAGATGCCCGTATAGACCAACGGCAGCCAAGGGTCGCTGACCAGCTCGAGTATCGAAACCCGGCTCTCGGCACCCATCTGCGTGTCGTAGCCGTATTGGTAAATCTTCCAGCCGTCGACCTCGAAGGGCTTGTTCACGTCGACAACGGCCTCAACCGTCTTGCCCGCCTTGGTCTGAACGCGAATCTCCGAAGCAAAGCGCTTGGGCTTGCCGTCGTCGTAGGTCTCCATGATAAAGCGCTTCAGCTCGATGGCCAGCGGCATCATCTTCACGGCTCCGTCCCTGTCCAGCGCACGCCATTCCTGCTCGCCAACGAATGTCGTCATCCTAACCCGCTGCATGTCGGCATTGCCAAGCGTGGCTGTGGTGAGTGCAAAGAAGAGGCCGACGTGGTTCAGCACGAAAGCCACATTCTGCCAAAAGCCTTTGGCTGATTTACGCCTGACGATTTGATTCAACCGTCGCAGAATAGTCATGCCAAGAACCACTGCAATATACACATAAGTCAGCACGAAGGGCCAGAAGGTCAGCATGTCGCTCAGCCACGAGCCTCGCCCGTCCTGCCGCGTCAGTCCCATCACAACCGTCAGCAGCACTGCATAGACCATCGCCGGAATCGCAGCCTGATACGTGCCCAAGAACCTGAAGGCAGCAACCTTCTTTCGGAGCGAGAACATCAAGACTATCATTATAACCAGTCCGCCCATCACGATGCCGTTGACGGGCCATGCAAAGGCCTCCCATACTACCGGCCCGATACAGAGCTGCAGCAGCAGACCTATGGCAATGAGGCCCCCTCCTGTGAGAAAGCCTTCCATGAAAGTCCAGCGCGAGCTATTGAAAAACCATTTCATAATCGTATCCTGCTTATTTCAACTTAGTCTCTGATATGCCAAACGCTCGTCGCCAGAGGCCAGATAGATGATGCCACAATAGCTGAAGCCGTGCTTCGTCACGTTGTGCTGCATGATGGTGTTGGCGCGATGGGTATCTATCCTGATATTCGAATCATGCCGGAAACAGAAGTCCATGATGCTGCTGAACACGCCGTGAACCTCCGGATAGCTGGCAATCCGATGAACCACATGGTAAGGCCGAACGTCGTCGAGCCACTCACCCTCATAGATTCTGGCATAGGTGGGCTCCGGCGACGGGAGGAAGGAAAAGTAGCCCGCCACCCGTCCTTCGTCCTCAATCACGTAGCCGCCGGCTTTCTCCATATCAGCCCTGATGACGGCTTCCGACGGGTAGCCCTCGCCCCATTGCTGCATATTGCCGCTCTGCCGCATAATCTGCTTTGCAGCAGCCATGACGCTCATAATCGCAGCCATGTCAGCAGGCATTGCCGCTCTGATTATTCTGTTCAAAGTAGTTGTTTCCATATCAAAGACGGTGCAAAAGTACAAAAAATTGCTGAATCTGCCAAATGTTTCAACTTTTGTTAAATATTGCGGTGAAGATTGGCGTAATTCGGCATTTCTTGGTAACTTTGCCATCATAATGAAAATCATCGTTGCTATCGACTCGTTCAAGGGCTGTCTCACTTCGGCTGAAGCCAATCAGGCAGCGGCCGAGGGTATCCGTCAGAAGATGCCCGACGCCGAGGTCATCCAGGTTCCCGTCAGCGATGGCGGCGAAGGCTGGCTGGAGGCTTTCCAGTCGGCTAAGGGCGGCCGGTTGGTAGATGTCAGTGTGAACGACCCCCTCATGCGGCCTGTCGTGGCTCAGTATCTGGTACAGGGCGATACGGCTGTGATTGAGATGGCCAAGGCCAGCGGACTGACGCTGCTTGCGCCTGAAGAGCGCAATCCGATGATGGCTTCCAGCTACGGCACGGGCCAGCTCGTAGCCGACGCCCTGAGTCGCGGGTGCAGGCACATCATCGTGGGACTTGGTGGCAGCGCTACCAGCGACTGCGGCATCGGTATGTTGCGCGCTATTGCCAGTCCGCCGCCGGCTGATGTCCGTTTCACCATTGCCACCGACGTTACCAACCCGCTCTGCGGCGAGAATGGAGCCGCTCACGTGTTTGCCCCGCAAAAGGGGGCTTCGCCCGAGATGGTCCTTGCCCTCGATGCCCGCGCCCGTCAGTTTGCTGAGCGTTCAGCCCTCCGCTTCGGCTACGACCGTCAGAACCAGCCCGGTGCCGGCGCTGCCGGTGGCTTAGGCTATGCCTTCATGCAGTATCTCAACGCCGACTGCCGTCCGGGCATCGACCTCCTCCTCGATGCAGTAGGCTTCGGCGACGTGCTCCACGGGGCTCATCATGTGGTTACGGGCGAAGGCTCCGCCGACCGTCAGACGCTCATGGGCAAGCTCCCCTTCGGCATTCTCCGGCGAGCCCGGCAACATCACGTGCCTGTTACGCTGATAGCCGGTCGCATCAACGACAGCCAGGCGCTGCTCGATGCCGGTTTCTCGCGAGTAGAATGCATCAATCCGCCCGGTCTTCCGCTCGAACAGGCCATGAAGCCTGAGACGGCACGGGGGAATATCTTGACCCTGCTACAGAAACTTTTCTGATTTTGCAACCCAGTTGCGCAATCTTTTTCGTACCTTTGCACCCCGATGACAACAACATTGATTATAGGACTGCTGATTCCGCTGTTGGGCACGATGCTCGGCTCTGCCTTCGTCTTCATGATGCGCGACGAGATGTCTGTGCGGCTGCAGAAGTCGCTGCTCGGATTTGCATCGGGGGTGATGGTGGCCGCTTCGGTATGGTCGTTGCTGATTCCGGCAATGGAGATGGAGGCTGGTAGCGGAGCATGGTCTGTCGTGCCTGCCGCCATAGGGTTCCTGTTGGGAATGGGCTTCCTCCTGCTGATTGACGAACTGACGCCACACCTCCATATCGGCACCGACAAGCCTGAGGGCATGCGCTCCCACCTTTCCAGAACGGCGATGCTGGCCCTTGCCGTCACCATCCACAACCTGCCTGAGGGAATGGCCGTCGGCGTAGTGTTCGCTGGAGCCGACAGCGGCGTGACAAACATTTCGCTGGCCAGTGCCGTTGCTGTTTCATTGGGTATAGCCATTCAGAACGTGCCCGAGGGTGCCATCATCTCCATGCCCATGCGGGCAGCCGGCAACAGCCGCTGGCGCTCGTTCCTGATTGGCTCGTTGAGCGGAGCCGTTGAGCCCGTGGGAGCCCTTGCCGTATTGCTCCTGGCCTCGTTGCTGATGCCCGTGCTTCCTTACATGCTGGCCTTTGCCGCAGGGGCCATGTTCTACGTCGTAGTCGAGGAACTCATACCCGAAGCCTCCAGCGGTCAGCACTCCAACCTCAGCACCATTGGCTTCGCAATCGGCTTCGTGCTGATGATGGTGCTTGATGTGGTGATGGGATAGCAAGAGAATTAAAAAAAGACACCGCCTTTCGGCGATGTCTTCTGCTTTGGGGTGCCCGGACGGACTCGAACCGTCGACATTCAGAACCACAATCTGACGCTCTAACCAACTGAACTACGGGCACCATATTGGTTTAGCGGGTGCAAAGGTAGACATTTTCTTTCGAACTGCCAAACTTTTGAGCGTTTTTTTGCGAAAAAATGTATTTAAGGGGTATTTCGGCTACTTGATGGTAAGCCAGACGGGCTCGCCACGAGCCTTGGCTTCAACAATCTTTTGCTTCAGTTCGTAGAGCCACTTGCGCGACTCGAGCACCTGGCCTACTATCTGGTTACGGCCTACGAGGATGCAGCCGCGTGTGTCGCTTGCACTATTGCCTGCATGAATGCGGATGCCCTTGAAGAGGCGGTTGAAGTAGTGGTCGCCAATCACGAGCGGCAGCCACTTCTTGAACTTCGGCGAGTAGGTGATGACTACTGCGTAGCGCCCCTCGGGTATGGCGAACGGCTTGAGGCTCTGCACCTTCTGCGGCGAGCGCATCACCGTCTGAGGGTCTACCGTCGTCTTCAGTTCCAGCACCGTTGGTTCGAGCGTGTCGCAGAAGTAGAGAAGACTCTCCCCCGTCCCCTCCCTGTTAGGGAGGGGCGTAGATAGTTTATTCGCAGAATTCTGGCTTACAGGGTAACTACTCCCCTCCCTCTCAGGGAGGGGTTGGGGGTGAGTCCCTATATACAGTCTGCCTATGGTGTAGGCTTTCCTCTTTGCTATACGTTCCAGTATCAGTTCCATATCTTCAATTCTCCTTAATGTCACGAAGTCACATGTCACAAAGTATCACTTGAGAGTTTTCTTCCAATGCGTCTTGTCAATCTTCTCAATCCAGTGGTCGCGATACCAGCGCGAGATAATCTTACGCAAAGCCACATCGCCGCAGAGTCCGCGCTTCAGCGCCCGCAGATCGTCTTTGGTGAACGTCGGCGGCAGCTGGTCGAAGACGGAGTGGTTAGAGCCGTAGCGCTGACATTCGTCGCTGGCATCGACGTACTGATTCTGCAAAGCTTCGCCAAAGGTCTTGATCTGCTGCTGCAGACAATACTCGGCCATCATCAGAGCGAACTTAATACAAGCAGACCCCTCCTTCCTCCACCCACTGGGTGAGGTCTCCAGAAGATGGAAGATGATGCCACAACGGAAGCCTATGACGGCAGCACGCTTACGGTAGACGTCCTTCACAAGGTCGATGTCCTTGGCAGCCTCAACACGTTTCTCTTCCACCCACTCCTCGATGGCTTTGCGCAAACGAGGGGTGTCAACGAGGCCGGAGAATGAACGCAGACGGGTGACTGCCTCTTGGATGCGAGCCTCGTCTTCAGCCGAGCGGCGGCCAAACTTGGGCATCTTCGAGAACGAGCTGTCGGGCATTTCAGCCACAAGGATTCGAGAGCTGAGTCCGTTCTCGATATTATCCGCCTTGAAGCACTTCCGCATGGCTCCGTTCGTGCCGAGCATCGTCCAGTTGTAGGCTACATTCACGACTCCCGATTCGGCCTGGTCGGAGTTGTAGTCCTGGCCCCACTCACCCTGGTCAAAGCTCAGCCGGTAGATATCGTACTTCGAGCTCCACGAGCCGGCGCCATTGGTTTTACGGAGCGTGTCAAGTTCCTCGCCGAACGAATAGATGGTATGCCCCTGGGCATTCTTGAAACGCTTCAATAGCGTGGAACACGAGACCGTCACGGGCACCATTCTGATGAGCACCTTGGGGTCTTCGGGAGCCTTCTCGTTGGCCTTGCGTCCCTTTTTACGCTCCTTCCATTCTTCCTCACGCTTGCGTGCCAGAGCATCCTCTTCGTCGAACTGACGCTTCCAGACATCGACGGCATTCTTGACCACCGACTTATTAGAAGCCTGCTCACCACGGATAATCGACATCAGCCCCAAGTGCTGCAAGTTGCCGTCGCAGTACTGAATCTGCACTTGGTCGGCATAAGCCGCAGCTATCGGCAGAACACCGCAGAGAACGGGCATGTGCATTGAGACAGGCACACCCGTCAGCGACTCTTTAAGACCGATGGGCAATGTGCGGACATTGACCTTCACGCCCGTCTCAGCCTGAACGGCCTCGGCATCCTCGATTTCATCCGAAGAGATACCCATTTCGAGCGCATTCACAATCTGGTCCATCATTCGCGAGCCCTTGGTCGGTTCCTTGCAGGCTGAATGAATGATACTCTTCATCTCCTGAACCGACAGCCCGTAGCGTGGCATCACCTCAAGCAGCCACTCCTCGTTATTATCGCAGACGGCCCGCAGATTAGCCGCCAGCTGATGCAGCCGCCTGTTCCGTTCACCCTCCGAGGGCTCGCCGCCCGTTCTCTGCCAGTACTCACTAATAATAGAGGTATAGGGCACACCCTTGAACTCTCTCTTGTAACAGAGGGACGGTTCTTTTGTTACATCTGCCGCCTCCGACATTCCCGTGTTCAGACCCCTCCTTGCCTCCCCTGACTCAGGGGAGAAACCGGCGGCCGTGTAACAGTTACTATGTTTGCAGGCGCAACCCCGTGAGGGCATAAACGTTTGCCGCTCTTTGGAGGCTTCACGCCTCCAGCCGCGAGGCAAGCCTCCGTGGTGTTTTTCATGGTTTTTATGGCTATGCAGAACAAAAGGGCGCATAAAAAAGACGTGAAATAAAGAAA
>JAEEGI010020045.1_pt1 | contig 13428 bp, 5 predicted proteins | sample 8958751 | NCBI WGS metagenome assembly JAEEGI01 (sample SAMN16246545, study PRJNA631951) | gut metagenome | biome: gut microbiome; feature: rumen; material: KS-attached | host: Bos | place: Iran: Karaj | collected 2018-10
CATGTCACCGCTTTGCCAGGGGGAATTGTCAAGAAGCACTTCGTTCATATAGGCCCAGGCAACCATGGAAGGATGGTTATAATTCTGGTATACCATTTCCTTTGCCATGGTCTCGCAGTTCCGGGTGAAATCATCGGCAAGGCCTATGCGGTTGACAACAGGAATCTCTGTGCAGGTGAGGATTCCCAGGCGGTCACATTCATCCGATATCAGTTCATCCTGAGGATAATGGGATATTCTGAGGAAGTTGCCACCCATGCCCTTGAGAAGACGGATGTCGCGAAGGTGCATTTCGTCCGGGAGCGCATTGCCTTCCCCAAGATAATCCTGATGGCGGTTGGTACCTATAAGCTTAAGGTGCCGTCCATTCAGGAAGAAACCTTTGTCCGGGTCAAATCTGAATGTACGGATGCCAAAAGTGTTTCTCCTTGAATCAATTACATCGCCCTTCCTGTCCAGGAGACGGGTTACGACGGAATAGAGACGGGGAGAATCGATATCCCATAGCAACGGCTGAGGCACTGCTACAGCCATCTTGATTACTTCACTTGCCGATGGCTTTTTGATGCTCTTCCTGATTGTGGCTACATGACTTCCTTCCGGATCAAACACCTGATGTTCCAGATACAGTTTCTTCTCCGGGCGGCAGATACTCAAATGGGTTTCTATATGAACTGAAGCCTGTTCGGAGGACACCTCCGGCGTTGTGATATACACCCCGCTGCTGGCGTAATGCTCAATACTGATATGATTATCCGGGACAAAGACCAGCGACACATCACGGTAGATTCCCCCGAAGAATGTGAAATCGGCCCCCTGTGGCGGTATACCCTCATCATGGGAATTGTCAACCTTTATCTTGAAGTTGTTATCCCCCGCGCGGATGTAATCGCTTATGTCAAATACGAAAGCCGTATATCCACCCTTGTGGTTCCCTGCGTGTGTGCCGTTTACATAAAGGTCCACGACCTGGTTGGCACCTTCAAATCGTACAAAAACCTTCTTGCCGGTAAGGGGGTCGTTAATACGGACAGTCCTCTCATACCATCCAGTTCCCCGGTAGTACCCGGGGACATCATCAACGGCATCCTCCGCATTCCACGTATGCGGAAGCGATACAGTCTCCATGACCGCATCGCCCTCTTTCCGGAAGGTCCAGCCGGCGTTTATGCTTCTCTCATATCCTGGCGCCGCCATTAAAGGAAGGCACTCAAGATATGAAAGAAGAATAAAGACAATATGAGAAAACTTGGTCAAATCCTTTTACTCGGCAAAATAGCAGTCAGTAGGATCATTTCCTATGCCGACTATGTAGCCTCCATAGTTGGAGGATGTAATGGTAACAAGATTGCCGCTGCTGGTTCTGCTCTTGACGGCTCCGCCGACATAGCACTTGGTGATAGTTCCGTCACATGCCAGATATGGCGCGTCGTCGGTAGTTTTATACCAACCTGCAATAGACCCTGCTCTGCCTGCATTGTACTTGCCGTTAACATCAGCGTATTGACTTGATTTCTCTCCAGCCTCTATGGTACCATAATTTGAACAGGCCTGGCTAGTACCATGATGAAGTACACCCACGACGCCTCCTGCAGCAGAAGCTCTGTTTTGAACAGCCAGTGCAAGTACATCACCCCTGTTCACATTATTATTATCATTGGAGTAGGATTCCTTGTATCCGATGATGCCACCTGCAATTGCCGCGACATATTCATTGTTACTACAGGTGTTACAAGTCACGGCACCCGTGTTTTCACAGTCACTCACCACGCAGGATGTGTCATCCTCAATCCAGCCTGCTATGCCACCGGCATAATTGGACAGGGCTGAGGTTCCGGTGAGACTCTTTAAGGTTACGGCGCCGCTGTTGGAACAACCGGTGATTTCTTCGGCCTGGTCCCATATATCTCCTGCTATTCCTCCTACAACCGCGAAAGCGTTGACTGTTTTGACATATAGATATCGTACTTCGTTAGTGTTCTCACTGTCGATAATCCTGCCACCGAGCATCTGGCCTACGATGCCGCCCACAACTGCCCTGTTGCTCTTGACATAAAGGAAGCCGTTATTAGTGCAGGTATTAATCTCGGAACCGTCCTGACCAGCGCCTGAAGGTGCGGAAATACGTCCGGCGATGCCTCCTACGGAATATATCATCAAAGGAGTTGATTCCGAAACATAATACACATCAATGTCTGCTTCGTTCACACAATCCGTGCAGTCGTTGTCATGGTCCACGTTATCTCCGTATATACCTCCTGCAAGCACGCCGGCCTTGTTGGTATCACCGGACATGTCAACTTGAATATGACCATTGTTGGTGCAGGAAGAATACAATACCTGGGCATTTCCGCGGCCGGCGATTCCTCCGACGACAATGTGGTCTTGGGCAGATTTAGTGCTCTCGTTCGAGATACTTATCTCACCTTCATTCTCACAATCATCAAACTCTGAAGCAGCCGTTCCTACAACCTTCCCGGCCAGGCCGCCTACGCGGATAGCCCCGGATTCGGAAGTAATTGATATCGCTCCAGTATTATGACAGGAATCCAATGTGATGGCATCAATAATACCTGCAACTCCGCCAAGGCAGAGTTCCGTTGTTGCCACTCCGCTGTTGGAAACAGCCCCTGAGTTTGTGCAGGACGTCAGATTATTCCCAACTTCACCAATAATTCCTCCCAGATACACGTATCCTTTGGAATTGGCGGAATTGGTAACGGTTCCGGTATTCTCACAATTACTGATGCTGCATGCCGACTGGCCATAGCCCACAATGCCGCCTATCTCTATGTATTGGCCGCTCCTTGTCACCGGACAGTCATTTGAAACTAGTCCGCTGTTGGTGCAGGATGTGACGTTGGCTTTGCCGCGCCCAACAATGCCGCCCACGAACATATCGTAAGAACTGGTGGAACCGGAAGTCAGGACCACGTCACCTGCGTTGCTTGCAGTCACCACAGCGCTGTTCTCTCCTGTAACACCACCTATGCACGCAACATTGGTAATTGTCAGGCCTGCAATGGAAATATCTCCAGCAGCCAGGTTGGCAGAGCCCGTAATGATATCACCTTTATTCAGACCTGTCAAGCCGCCCAAATACAATTGATAACAGGACAACTCCGTCACGGTAACAGTACCGCTGTTGGTAGCTTTAAAGTCTCCAGACTGATGGTGACCGGCTACGCCTCCGACGTAAAACATTTTTCCGGATTGCGTTGAAGTGTTGATAACGACGGCGCCGCTATTGGTAACACCGGTAACAATATCACCGCTAAAGCCGCTGGCTATTCTTCCCACCACGCCTCCAACAGGCACATTCTCATTTGTGGACGAACCCGTGAAAGAAACAGTCCCGGAGTTTTCACCTCCTTGAATGGGGCCATTGGTATATCCGCAGATTCCGCCAAGGGCCATATATCCACCGGCGGTAGCGGAGAAAGTGATTGCGGCTGTATTTGTATTGTCAACAAGTTCCCAGTCACCTTTGTTGTATCCGACTATGCCACCGACAGAATAATACTTGCTGCTGACATCAACGCTATAAGAACCGCCTGCAATGATTGCAGTTGCGTTTGTACACGAAGTAACGCTATGAAGCACAATTCCTGCGATACCGCCTATACTGAGTTCACCGGCAGCGGCATCTCCGGAATATTCAATGGTCCCGCCGGTATTGGTGCAGGCCTCGATGAAAGCACCCTCGTCGCACCGGCCTACTGTTCCGCCAATGTATGCGCCAGAGGAAGCTCCTGTAGCGGCGACATTGATATTGCCGGCATTTGAAAGACCCGAATAAGTTTCAGTTGTGTTATTGATTCGGCCGATGACACCTCCCTGGCAGAGATAGGTTCCGACGGCTCCGGCCTCGGTAGTGACCGTGCCGTCACTTGCGTTAGCGCATTCCTCCACCGAGCCCTTAGCCACACCTGCAACGCCTCCAATATGGAGCGGACCGGTGGTGGAGAAATCTGATGTGATTTTTACAAGTCCGTGGTTGACGCAGCCTCTCATGGATTCTGCCTTTTCAACCTGATAGCCAAGTACACCGCCTATATATACGCCCTGGCCGAAATCAGCCGAGCTCGCCACCGTACCATAGTTTGCACAGTTGGCGATGTCACCTTGAGTCTTGAGATCACCGCCTTTCTGGGTGCGACCTATGACGCCGCCTATCGAAGGCTGACAGTCGTTAACTCCGCCATTGTCAGCAAATGTCACCGAAGCATAGTTGGTGCAGTTGTTGAATGCACCACCCTTATTGTTGCCCACAAGACCGCCAATCTGGCAGTTTATGTTCTCCCCCTCAATGGCAGCAGAAGGCGTCCAGGTGATGGATCCCATGGCCGTACAGTTCTGCAGGCCGGCAATGTCATCAATCTCCGTTGAAGGGAGGACTCGTTTTGCAAAGATACCCCAGTTCAGGTCGTCGTCAGCCGTAGTGGATATGGTGGAATTCAGCGTAAGGTTCTTCACCACACCCATCAAATCGGCGAACATGGGCTTGGTGAGGCCGCATATGGTCTTGCCGTTGCCATCGAAGATGCCCTTATAGTCTTCTATCGGCTCAAAGGTAGCTGCGATGGAAGACAGGTCAAGGGTACCTGAGCTCTGGACAAGGCGTGCATTGAGCGTTTTGTTTCCGCCTGCAACGGCAGATACAAACTCCTGGAAGGTAGCGACGCTGTTAATCTGTTTGAGATTGGTCACCTTGTCGGGCGAATAAACCACGTTGTCAAACTCGCGAACCTTACCGGCGGCAATGGTCTTTGTGGCATTGCTGTCCATTACCTTCACTGTCATGTGGCCGGACGAGTTGTCCACCACATCCAGGGTAATACCACCCTCATACGTGCCTGCCGGAATCGCAATATAGAACACAAACGGATCGTTGGACAGCTGCTTGTTGGAGCCGAAGCTGTAAATAAGCGGGGCCCCGCCGGAGGCAGGTGTAAGACTGCCGTTCAAGATTCCAGCTGTGGCGCCAATGGTGAAATTTCCGGAAAGCGACTTGTCTCCGTCGGCGGCCGTAAGGGTGATTGAACTAAGCTTTTTGTCACCCGTGAAGGAGAATTTTAGCAATGCAGCAACGTGACTGAAGGTTACATTGTCGCTCCTGGATGCCAGTGATGCGTACATCGGCATGGCAGCAGGGTCGAATCCGCCGGCCTCATAGTGCTGCGTAGAAGGGAAAGACACCTGGTTGCCCTGGTCTGAAACTCCGCAGTAAAGGAAATTGTACGGGGCCGAGAGGCTTGCCAGTTTGAACGTAGCCGTGGCGGTAGTATTTCCGTCACCTGGAGTGAATGATGTGGCAGCCGTCCCGTTGAGCGTAATCACGTCGGAATCGCCCCAAAGCACAGGATAAGAACTGCCGTCCTTGCTGCCAAGGGTTGTCTTGGTGTCCGGGCTCTCCGGGACAGAAAGTGTTACGGTTATTTCTCCGCTATTATTCTCACCAGGGATTTCCTCCCTCATGGGATTGTCAATTTCCTTGGCACAGCCTGCTGCCAGAAGAATCAGTGAAAATGCGAATACAAGTGTATAAAACTTTTTCATAAGGCAGCGTGATTAGTCAAAAGTTATGTAAGAGACAACCGGGAAGTGGTCAGAAGGGCACCAGGTATCATCTTCCACATCATAAGTGGTCCGGACAGTCCTGTAAGACTGGGCATTGACTGCGTTGGAGGACCCGTCGTGAAGGATGATATGGTCTATGCGGAACTGAGGGTATTTCAGATTCTTCATATAATCTGCGCCCCAGTTGCTGCCGGTCTCCGTGCCGGGATAATTGACGTAGAAACTGGACATGTTACCAGCATCATAAACCTGGTCATATGCATCGGCAAAACCTGCGGAATATAATGCGGTATAAAGAGGCTGCACCTGCGTTTTCTTGGTGTCGATATAGGGGCCGAAATTAAAATCTCCCACAACGATATAAGGAAGGGAGCCGGCCTTTGCAGCAGTGAAATAGATGAGGTTGTTAACCAGCCTCAGGCGCCTGGCCGCAGCAGCTGCCTGGTCCGCGGCAGTGTATTCGCCGTCCACCTTTTCAGCACCTATTTCATTATATGTATGGTCCAGGGTGGACAAGTGTGTCACGAACAGATAGAACTGCTTACCGGACACCTTATGGGTAAACTTGGCATACGCACAGGTGGTTTCAGGGTTGCCGCAATTATCGTATGCGTCCTTCCTGTTATCATAGTAAGTGTCGTCGGCCGTATGGGAGAGCCAGACATAGTCCTGGTCCGATACGTCAAACATCGCTGTCTTATAGGCATATCCGTCGGCATATCTGTTATAGGTTTCATAACTGGGACTAAGCCATGTGCCTTCTTTCTTTATATCGTCCGGATTGTCCAACTGCCAGGTATACCCCGAAAAGCCCTGGGCTTCAGCCATAGTTTTCAGCGAATATGTCCCTCCGTTCTGGAAATTGGAGTCCAGTTCGTTGAAGCCTATGATGTCTGCGCCTGTACCGGCAATAGCCTTTCCCAATGCTTCGCGTACGTCGGCATTGGACAGATACATATACGATATGTCCCTGCTTTGATTCTCACGGGACTCCTGTTGGAATACATTGTATATGGCCACAGTAATTCCGGGAGGCGTTGCCGTGGGCTCACCGCCGTCTTCGGCCGTAAGGTCGCCTATGGAGAGAAGGTTCTCCGTACGTCCTGCGGCATATGTAAAGCTGGTGAACTGGACCAGTTTGTTGGATGCAAGAGTGTAACCGCTGCCCCAGAACTTCAGGCGCATGAAAGCGCCGTCGTCCTGATAGACCAGGGCCTCGATTCCGGCAGCGTAGGTCTGTGCAGGAACTGCAATATAGAAATAGGTATCCGTATTACTGAGCGTGACGTCACAGTCATAGACAAGCGTTCCCACAGTTCCGCCGGAGAATGCCCCGGTGAAACCATTTGCGTCTGTAGCAAGGGTGAAATCACCGCGGAGTTTCTCACTTCCCAGGCTGTTAAGTTCTATACGGTCAAGTGTTGCACTTCCTTTAACGGCAAAACCAATGAGACCGCAGAAATTACTGAGTTTGACATTGTATTTGTCCCCGGATTTCTGGGCATTGCCGTAAGAAGCAGCGGCAGCGCCATCAAAACTGCCAGCCACATAGTTCTGCGTGGACGGCAGGCTTATCACATTAGCCGACGTGGTGCCGGGATAGAGCACTTTATATGGCGCCGACAGGGAGCCGCTGACGGTAAAGTCAACTTTCCTGGTGCCGTTTTCTCCCGCCGTTACGGCGTTGTCCGACAGGGTTCCGTTTACGGATACTTTGTCTCCGGTTTTCCAAAGCACTTCGCATACGCCGTCGCTTGGGGCGCCAAGCATGGTTTTGGTCTCCTGGCCGGAGACGGAAGCGCTGAGAATCATTGTCCCCTCATTGGAGTCTGCCTCGGAAAGGCCGTTCTTTGCGCAGCTGAGAGTTAACCCAAGTGCCATTGCGGTCAACAGACCGGTTTTAATATAATGGTTTATCATATCGCAAACGTGGGTGTATCAGAATCAAGATCAAAGACTCCAGGCTCTATCGTATAGTCTTCTCCGGAGATGCATATAGGCGCCATACAGGAATCCATACGGATTACCTCTGTCTGTGGAGAAATGTAGTTCTCTTTCATTTTGTTCATCAATAATTAGTCAATCCACCCTTCATTCTGGGTCAGGGCCGTATTGAGTTGTCGCTCGGTAGCTGGGAGGGGCCATTTGGTGTAATACTCTCCATTTCTGGTCCAAGATTGCTTAGTCTCGCCCCAACACTGTTTCAGGCCGGCGCCTTCAAAAAGCTTGGAATCGTACCAAGTGCCCCAGCGGAGTTCATCAAAATACAGTGTCCCTTCGCAGGCAAGTTCCCATCTCTTTTCACGACGGATGCGGTTCCTGAGGTCATCCTGCCCTACCACCGTTGTGTATGTATTGCTGTTAAGCAGAGCTACACCGGCACGCTTGCGGACCATATTTACATACGGGATGGCATCATTTGTCTTTCCCTGCTCATTGAGGGCTTCTGCCAGAGACAGCAGGACATCGGCATAACGGATAACAGGGACGTCAATAGGCGAATACTCGCGATAGAGAAGTTCGTTCCCTTCGGAGACAAACTTGCGTACCAGATAATGGAAATATTTTGCTGTATCCGAACGAAGATCGAACGGATCGCTGATATCATTCTGGATAAATGGCCAGCGCAAGGTGTATGTATATTCTATTCCATTGGGGGAACCCAGATACTCCGAATAAGGCGTGATGTAAGTTTGCATAAGCCTGGGGTCGCGGTTTTCGTACACGGCCTTGATGCGGGCTTCGTTGCCCTGGTCCAGATACTTTGAGAAGTCGGCGCCATAGTCAGACATCTTTTTCTTAAGGCTCTTGTAGTCCGCTTCCCCAAAGTTGCCGTTTCCGGAGGTCAGGCCGTCACGCAGAAAGTAAACCGAACGGGCGACGGGAGTCATGCCGGAATATCCGGGGATGAAGTCGTTCCAATTGAATGGTTTTCCTTCCTTAGTCTCATACGTATCGATGAAATCTGCGTCACCATAGAAGTCGTTCCAGCCACTGCCGCTGGTTACGCGTGAGCCATACTTGAAACTCATCTGGTTGCCATAGGTATCCTTCTCAAAGCACTGTATGGAAAAGACCATCTCAGGGCACTGCTCGTTCTTCTCCTTGAACAACTGCTTGTACTCTCCCTGAAACAGGCTGAAGCCCAGTTCTCCTACTTTTTTAAAGTCTGATTCGGCGTTTGCATACTCTTTTGTCCAGAGGTAAGTCTTCCCGCGGAGGGCATAAGCGGCACCTTTGGTTGCGCGGCCGTAGTCAGGGTCACCGGCATTGTATTTACCGGGAATGTTAGGCTCATTAATCACGTCCGTGAGGTCATTAATTACAGCCTCCCATACTTCAGCCTCGGTGTTACGGGGTTTTGTAAACTCGTCAACAGGGGTGCTTTTCAAATAAAGGGGCACGCCCCGGAAATAGCAGTTCAGCCTGTAATAGAAGTAGGCCCTGAGGAATTTTGCCTCGGCCTTGTACTGCGCACAAAGCTCTGGCTTCATGTCGGGTACGGTTTCAATATTGTCGATGACCTCGTTCGCCCTTGAGACTCCTTCATAGAGCTGCCTCCAGGCGGCTTTGAAAATAGCGTCTCCGGATGAAGCGTTTCCCAGCAGCAGTTTGTGCGTGCTGGACCAGTTGCTTCTGGGGCTCACCGTAGGGTCAAGGGCGGAAAGGGTATGGGCGTCAAGGCCAAGATAATTGCCCTGGGAAACAGAATTCTGGAAATCTTCTCCGGAATTCTCCAGCAATATGTTGTAAATGCCGTTGACAGCCAGAGTTGCCAGGTTGGTCGAAGTCCAGATACTGCCGGAACTGACTGCATTGTAAGGTTTAGTTTCAAGCAAGTCTTTACGGCAGGCTGTAACACCCAGTATGAGCAGTGATACGAATGCAAAATATTTGATTGCTTTCATGATATAATCCGTTTACTGAAGATTGTCAGAATGTCAGGTTCGCTCCCAGGGAGATCTGACGCATGGTAGCATATCCCAGGCCGGCGCCCATCTCGGGGTCCTGTCCTGGATAAGAGGTAATATTGAAAAGGTTTTCTCCTGACACGTATACTCTGAGACCTTTCATGAAGACTTTGTTGGCATTTTTCTCCGGGAGAGAATAGCCTATCGTCAGGTTCTTCAGTTTCAGGTAATCTCCTTTGTAGAGGTGCAGAGTGCTGGTCTCTCCCTGCTGGTTGTTACCTTCATTGGCAGTGAGACGGGCGTTTTTGCTGGAAGTATTGGTCCTTGGATCATCGGGATTGTCCGGATCATAGAAGTAGTGGTCATTCGCGATGGCAGACATAATGTTGTAGCCTATACGGGTTCCGGTACTGTAGGCTCCGGTGGTGTTCCAATAAAGCCAGAAGCCGGCGGCGCCTGCAAAGCTCATCTGGATATCAATTCCTTTCCAGGATGCGTAGGCCTGGAAACCGAAGGTATACTTGGGCGTAGCAGACTTTCCGGTGAAGATGTTGTCGTAAGTGTTGCCGTATACACCGTCACCGTCAATATCGGCATAGATGTAGTCGCCGTACCATATCTTATCCTTGGCAATTCCCTGCTGGGGGCGGAAATTATATCCGGCGTTCATCATGGCCTTGAGCCACAGCATATCCATATCCGTGCGTATCATGCCGTCCCGGGGGCCGCCATTGATATTGACGTTGCCTTCATCGTCGAAGTAGGATCCGTCGCCCGAATATGGGGTGAGCATATAGTATTCGCTGATGGTATGCCCTTCCAGAATACGGGTTGACGAACCTGTTGATACGTCTCCAAGATTGGACACATAGGTACGCACTCCGTTGGGATCTTCCTGCCATCCTTCAACCAGCGCACCCTTGTACTTGGATACCCGGTTATGATTGAATGAGAAGTTTCCACTCACGCCGTAACTGAAATCCTTGACATGGCTGCGCCAGCCCAGTGTAAGCTCTATACCCTTGTTCGTAACCTCCGCTATGTTCTCCATGGGCGCTGTTGCCAGACCGGCCGTCTGGTATATGGTAGGCCTGTAGAGTATACCGTCCGTCACCCTGTTGTAAAGGTCAATCTCCGTTGTGAGCCTGTTATCCAGAACGCCGATATCCAGGCCGATGTCGGTAGAAGTGGTGGTTTCCCAGCGGAGCGCATCATTGGCGTGGACGCTGACGGCCAGGCCGTTGACAAGAGTATTGTTGAAGCTGTAATTGTGAGCCTTATAGGTTGACTGGTATTCGTAGTTTCCTATACTGTTGTTACCAAGTTTTCCCCATGAAGCCCTGAGCTTGAGCAGGTCGAAACCTGCATTTTTCATGAAGCGTTCCTGTTCTATACGCCATCCGGCAGAAAATGACGGGAAGAAGCCCCATCGTACATTTGAAGCGAATCTGGATGAGCCGTCACAACGGAGGTTGGCTTCGAAGAGGTATCTGCTGGCAATTACGTAATTCAACCTTCCAAAGAAAGAACGGGAAGAATAGTCTGATGCCGAGCCGCCCACGTGAATGGGTTCCACGGCCGTATCGGCTGTCCAGAGGCTGGCGTCCACAAGCCCCTTCTTTGTGCCGTTGTGATTGTATTCGAAGCTGTAGTACTCCTCATATCCGGCCAGGGCGCTGAGATCGTGTATGCCGAATGTGTGGTTCCAATTGAGGGTTTCCTGAAGAGTATAGTCCCAGTCGCCGTTGGCCCTGAACCAAGTCTCCATGTTCTCCGGAAGTTCCGGAGTGGTCATCTGTACTCCTGTGGCAAAGTTCATTTTGACCGGCTGGGGAACCACGGGCGTGTATTGGTAGTCATACCAGTGGCGTCCGTAATTGACAAGTGACTTGAAGGAGAAATCCTTGAGAAAGACTATCTTGGCATAGCCGGACACCTTGATTCTGGAATAGGTCCTCATGGCTTCTTCCTCGTTGACGGTATAAAGAGGATTACAGGCTGTCGCACTTTCCTCATTTGCTGCCGGGAAGCCGTAGTAACCTTCATAATAAGGATAAACGCCGGGGGTTGACTGATTGATGTATTTGACTGCGGTGGAATAATCTCCGGCCTGCTTGTCCATTACCGAGCCGTATGTCTGCATGCCCACCGTGAGCCATTGGACAGGCTTTACGTCTATATTGGCCCTAATCTGGTATTTCTTTGCGGCGGTATTGGAGATAAGGCCGGGATTGTCCACATAGTTGGCGGAAATCAGATAGCTGGATTTCTTGCTCCTTCCGGTTATGGAAATATTATGGTCCTGGGAGGCCACATTGCGGTACATATAGTCCTGCCAGTCAATATTTGGATATGCCACGTAGTTGGGATAACCAGATTCGGCAATTGCATTGGGATCCTTTTTGGCGTTGCGCCAGGTCTCGATGGTTGACGGCAGGAAGTTTTCCGCCTGGCCGATGTTGTAAAGAGATTCGTTGATCATCTCCATATAATCGGCGTAATCTGTCAGATATGAGAGCCTGTGCATGGGGCTGTTGAAGGAGACGCTTCCGGAATAGGTTACGTTGACTGTACCTTCCTTGCCCTGTTTGGTGGTGATAAGGACAACTCCGTTGGCGCCCCTGTTACCGTAGATGGCGCAGGATGCGGCATCCTTCAGAATCGTTATCGTGGCAATGTCGTGCGGGTTGACATAGCTCATATGGCTCTCCACCCCATCCACAATATAAAGCGGCGATGCCGTATTGAGCGTTCCCGTACCCCTGATCCTGATAGTGTTGGATTCGTTTCCCGGATCGGACGAGGTGGTTCGTACGGAAAGGCCCGCGCTGGTGCCGGCAAGAGCGGAGGCTACCGAAGTCACAGGGCGTGATTCGGCCATTTCCCCAAAATTGACGGTCGAAACGGCACCGGTAAGGTTGACTTTCTTCTGTGTGCCGTATCCTACCACCACCACCTCTTCAAGGAACTGGGCGGACGGTTTTAACAGAATGTCAAGCGCCCCCATTCCTGTTCCGGCCACAAAGGAGTAATCTTCATACCCCATGGCACTTACAAGGATTTCACTCCCCGATGGCGCACTGAGGGAAAAGACACCGTCAAGGTCGGTAATCGCTCCGGTGGTGGTTCCTTTCACCATCACCGAAGCGCCGATTACGCTTTCACCTGTTTCAGCGTCCTTGATTACACCGCCAAGCGGCACATTCTGCGCCGTTGCGATAAAGGGGGCTGCAAAACAAATGATTGCCAAAAGAGATTTAAGAAGAATACTTCTCATATCACGCAGGTTTTGAAATTAATCAGTTAGTTCTGATAGGAACCGGGCCACCAGGAGCCGCCACGTGCCACATTCCGCTGGTCCATGTTGATGTCTTCGCCGCACCAACTGACGAACTCGGGGCAGATTGCATTAAGTCGCTCAAGGATGGCAGTCTGTGTAATGAGGGAAGGAGCGGAACCGCCAATCTGGCCATTCCACTGCCAGCAGTTTGTATCAGTACCCCAAGTGAGATTCCCGATTGAAGAGGCCAAAACACCGCTTGCATTGCCGCCATTGTCGGTATTGGTGCCGATTTTGACAAGATTGTTGTAATGTGTATAGCTCATGTCGACGACCTCGCTCTCGGCCTCTCCGCCGATGGAGGCGACGCCGTCAGACTCGGGGGCAATGATGTTATTGGTGAAATAATGAGTAGCAGTACCCATTACGCCAACCAAGGCGGTGTTGCTGGTCAAAACGTCACCATCCGCACCGCTACGGGTATCGCCAATAATGGAGCAGCTGCTGATGCTGGAGCAAGTCTGAATTACGTCGATGGCTATCCAGGACGCATTCAGTCCTTTTTTATAGGATGATTTGCTGGTTGTAGTGTATGAGCCCCTTACGGAACTGTTGTTCATACAGAACTTGTCAAGTCCATTTACGTTGATAGTACAG
>JAEEGI010020050.1_pt1 | contig 13426 bp, 15 predicted proteins | sample 8958751 | NCBI WGS metagenome assembly JAEEGI01 (sample SAMN16246545, study PRJNA631951) | gut metagenome | biome: gut microbiome; feature: rumen; material: KS-attached | host: Bos | place: Iran: Karaj | collected 2018-10
CCAGTCTGATAAACTAAGTGAGACCGCCAGTCGCACAAGTAAATCAAAAGGAGTTCAAAATGAGTCTAAACGATACGAATAGTTTAAGTCACACTAAATGGAATTGCAAATATCATATAGTGTTTGCGCCGAAATACAGAAGGAAAGTATTTTTCCAGGAAAAGAGGATAGCAATAGGGAAAATACTACGACAGCTATGTGAGTGGAAAGGGATAAACATCATAGAAGCAGAGGTATGTCCGGACCACGTACATATGTTGGTAGAGATACCACCCAAAGTGAGCGTAAGCTCATTTATGGGGTATCTGAAAGGAAAGAGCAGCACAATGCTGTATGAGCAATTCGGGGAGTTGAAATACAAGTACCGGAACCGAGAATTCTGGTGTCGAGGGTATTATGTAGATACAGCAGGAAAGAACACAAGCCGAATTGCGGAATACATAAAGCACCAGTTGGATGAGGATAGACTGGGAGAGCAGTTAACTCTGCCAGGGGCAGAAGAAATATTCAAAAAGAAGAAGAAAAAGTAAGACCAAAACGCAACTGGCGGTCAATCTTACACGTTAACGTGTATGCGAAGAGTAGAGGCCTATGGCCGCATATGAAAAACCACCGGCTAGGTGTAGTGCACCCCAAAAGTTGGACACGCAATTAAATAGTTTCTAGAAGGACGAACTCCTGAACTGAGAAGGGGTTCGTCCTTTCAGTTTCACTTTGATTCGCTGCTCGTTGTAGTAGTGAATGTATTCATCGATTGCTCTCATTAGAGCCTGAATGTTCTTGTATTTAGATTCCTGACCATAAAACATCTCGCATTTCAGTATCCCGAAGAAGTTCTCCATCAGGCCGTTATCCATACTGTTGCCTTTTCTGGACATGCTCTGACGGATTCCATGTTCTTCCAGACTCTTTGTATAACTGCTGTGCTGGTATTGCCAGCCCTGGTCAGAGTGCAGGATCGTTCCCTTGGTTTCGGGATTTGCACGGTATGCTGCCTGTAACATGTCCAGCACTTGTTTCAGATTGGGAGAGGTGGACGTTGTCCATGACACGATCTCCTGTCCATAGGCGTCAAGGATCGGAGATAAATAGCACTTCTCATCCCCTAGATGGAACTCAGTTACGTCAGTAAACCATTTCTCGTTAGCTTTCTCTGCGGTAAAGTCCCGTTTGATCAGGTTGTCTGCTATCTTACCCACTGTTCCTTTGTAAGAACTGTATTTGCGCTTTTTCCGCTGGATGCATATCAGTCCTTCTTTCCGCATCAGACGCTGTACCTTCTTGTGGTTTATCTCACGGCCCTCGTTCTGCAGCTGTGCTGTTATCCGCCGGTATCCGTACATGCCTTTATGCTCCAGGTAGATCTCTTTCATCCTGATGATCAGACTTTCGTTCTTCTCATCCTTATCTTTCTTTCCTGCACAGTAATAATATGTAGATCTTGGTATCCCTGATGCCCTCAGCAGTACATTAAGCTCATATCTCTGCCGTAGTTCTGTTACAACGCTTACTTTTTCTTCCGCTGTTGAGCCTTCCTTGCCTGAACCACGGCATGTAATTTTTTTAAGTATTCATTCTCCGCTTCTGCATAAATGGCTCGACTCTTCCAGTATTCTATCTGCTCTTCCGGTGTCATCTCTTCCAGCGGCTTTTTGATTTCTTCCTTCTTTTTCATGGGCTGTCGTCCTTTCTTCTTCTCTAGGATAACATATCCATTTTCTTTGTACGACTTGATCCATGCTTTTAATTGCCCCCAACTAGGAATTCCATATTGAACAGATGTCGATTCTATACTCTCTCTTTCTACTAACACTTTCTTTATTGCTTCTTCTTTGAGTTCTTTGCTGTATTTTCTGTACTTTCCCTGATTCAGTACTCCCGGCCCATGCGCCTCTAGCAATCTCACAAGATATCGAATCGATGAATCATTTATTCCATATTCTTTGGATAACTCTCTTGACCCTTTTCCTTCTTTCCATTTCTCCCAGATCTCTAGTCGCTCTTTGTTTGTGATTTTTGACATTTAAAACCCCCATTATCTGTGTCCAAATAATGGGGGTCAGTACACTAAGCGGGTGGATGATTATTTTATTCTTCCTTCAGTCTGCGGTCACGGAAAAACCACTGCATTATTTCGTCGGAGGTACCGGCGGCTTCGGCCCGTGCGGAGGAGCTGGATGCTCGCAGTCTTCATTATGCTCCTGGAACCTTGTACCCGTACCGAAAAGTTCACTTCCCGTAAGGCCGAGTTCCTTGCGCTCACTTTCTACGAGGTCGCTGATGAATCTCTTTACCTTGTCCGGATATTTTATATTCTTGAGAGCAATGGTATGGTTGCTCTGATCGGCGGTATACAGAGTCACGGTTCCGACTCCGAAGATCTTCTGCCCAAGTGTTTTTGAAACCTTTATATCCAGAACTCTGTATAGGAGGAGCTCATTCTCTTCACTTCTTAAGAGACCGATCTTTACGTACAGTCTGTTCTCATCGACAGAGTATTTAGTAAATGTAAGAGGCATTCCGAGCCAGCGCTTCCTGTCCTTCCAGAGGATCTCCGGCTGTTCAGTCTCTTGAAATATGGCTTTATTCTTCTTCGACATGTTTTTTACCTCCGTTTCGGTATCTTTATTATATATTCCATAAGCCTTTCATTTCAATTGCGAATAATAATGAAAGGACCGCATCGCTGCGGTCCGTTTGATCATATCTTCAGTTCCGCCCCCGGCGGGTCAGGCGACATCTTAAGTGCGAGACCGCTCTTTCCGTAACCGTAGTTGTTGGCGTTCAGTATCACGAGCGTGGCACCGAGAGAGAATGACAGAAATTCCGCTATAGGGAATGCTGACCAGATTCCGATCTCTCCGAAAAGCCATGGGAGGAGCAGCATCATGGAAAGTCTGAATATGAAGTTTCTGCTGAAGGTGAGGATGGAGGAAGTCTTCGGATTTCCGAGAGCCACGAACATCCTCATGACGAATATGCATCCGCAGGTGAACATGCTTCCAAGGAACTCTATCGTGAGTCCCCTCATGGTCATCGCATAGAGCTCCGGATCAGGATCTGCTCCGAAGAAGATCTTAACGAGGCTGCTCCTGAATATCTCACCTATCACAGTGACTATCAGGGTACCGAAGAACCAGAATCTGAGGTTATATGAGAGTATCTTCTTGAGCCTCTTCGGGTTCTTCTCTCCGTAGTTATATGCGATTATCGGTCCTACACACCCGACATATCCGAGGAAGGCTGCATTGAGGATGATCCTCAGGTCACTGATTATGGAGTTGGCCGAGATGCCGTTCGATCCCAGATAATGGAGAAGGGTCTTATTGGTAACGAAATTGGTAACACTGAAGGATATGCTGTTTATGAACTGGGAGAATCCTGCGCTCCAGGATCTCTTGAAGGTGTTCACGAATTCTCCGTGAGGTTTGACGAAATGGATCTCATGCGACTTTATGGAATAGAATGTGAAGCCTATGGCAGCCACTGCAAGCTCACCTAAGGCAGTCGAAAGGGAAGAACCGACAACTCCGAGCTTTAACACAGGGATCAGTATTATATCGAGTATTATGTTCACGGCTCCGTTCACTATGGAGCATACGAGTCCCATCTGGGGCTTTCCGGCAGTGGAATAGTATGAACCGAAAACTGACGTTACAAGCGTAATGGGCGTGTTGGTGAGGACTATCCTCACGAATATCCTGGAATTGGCGATCAGCGTATCATCGGCACCGAGGAAACGGCATAGCGGATCACAGAATATGTTTATGAGGATCGAGATGATCGAACCGATCGTAAGAGCGAGCACGACTATCCTTGAGAATATGCGTTTTGCCTCCTCCTGATCGTGCTTTCCCATGGTCTGTGCTGAAAGGGTGCTGGCACCTACCGCAAATAGCTGTGAGAATGCCATTATGATACTGTGGACAGGGTTCAACAGGCTTATGGAGGCAAGAGCGTCCGGCCCGACATATCTGCTCACGAAAAGACCGTCGTCGATAGACTTGAAAAGCTGGGCGAATAAGGTCGTAAGTATTGCGGGAAATGCGAATTTCAGAAGCTGCAGAAACGTGAAGTCACGTCCGATCCTGTTCTGAACGGGTTTCGATTCCTTTTTCTCTTCTTCGATGATGCCGTTTTGCTGATCGTTATCCACAGATAATACCTTCTTCCTCAAAAATCAAATTTATATTAGCACAAGGGGAGAGGGGAGTCGACAGTTACTTTATTAAACGATTAACGAAACTGAAATAAGGGCATAAAAAAATGGTGGGAATTACTGGGCTCGAACCAGCGACCTTTCGCGTGTGAGGCGAATGCTCTCCCAGCTGAGCTAAATCCCCAACCGTGAACAATTATATCACAGAGGAAGGATAATGGGTATCCTTGTGATATAATTTTCGGAAATGAAGGATATGAGGGAGATAATCATGATCAGAAGAGCATGCGTAAAAGATATAGAGGCGATCCTGAGACTGCTGGTCCAGGTGAATATGGTGCATCACGAAGGAAGACCAGATCTTTTCAATGGTCCCGCCACCAAGTATACTTCGGAGGAGCTTGAAGAGCTTCTGAAGGATGACAGCAGGCCTGTATTCGTATATGAGGACGGAAACGGAGTGGAGGGGTACTGTTTCTGCATACATCAGCAGCATTTGAACGATAATATCCTGACAGACATAAAGACTCTCTATATAGACGATCTGTGTGTGGATGAGAACGTAAGGGGGAAGCACATTGGATCTGCACTCCTGGATCATGTGACCGGATATGCAAGAGAACAGGGCTGTTACAATATCACTCTGAACGTTTGGGAACTGAATCAAGGCGCAAAACAGTTCTATCTGAATCATGGCCTCGGGGTGCAGAAGACCGGACTTGAGATGATCCTATAAAAAGACATGATACGAAAATGACCATATCAGGCGATATGGTCATTTGTTTTTCCTTCTGTCATATATCTTTTTAATGTTGTATTTGTCGGGGATCTTTATGCCGGCCCAGAGAAGTATCAGGATCTGACCCGGAATCCCGAGGAAGAACACATACCACAGGTTCAGTCCCGCTACCCTGAGGCTAACGTATATTACGGCAAGAGCGGTCCACATGAGAAGCGAGATTATAAGGAAATTCAGCCTGGAAGAGAACCATATGGAGTTGAATACGAGCCACACTATCAGCGAAACAGGCACGGCATACAGGAATATGAGCCATTCAAGCCCCATGCTTTCAGGAAGAGAGTGAAGCACTACGTATATAAAGGTGGCTATGAGCCACACGCTCACTATGGCCATCATGGTTATGATCTTTCTGTTGGTGTGTATGCGTGAGGGATCGTATTCAAGAGCACTTGCAATATCGGCATTCTCTTCAGCGGTATGATCTCTCAGCAGATACTCTATGGGCACATTGAAAAAAACGGCTATGTCTTCAAGAGTCGCTATGTTCGGGATAGATTCCGCTCTTTCCCACTTTGATACGGCCTTGTCGGAATAATTGAGGCCTTCTGCAAGCTCTGCCTGGGTCAGCCCCTTGGCATTCCTGAGGTCGGATATGTTTTTTGCTATGGTCGAATTGATGTCTTTCAATGCCGTTCCTCCAAGTCACTCATACAATTATATAGTAACGGCGAAAAACTCGCAAACGGGAAAAAACTCCTTTATAAAGGCAATTCTACTCATAGTAGAGGACCATTTTTACCATGCGTAGAGGCAGCCCCGTGTACTTCCAAAAAAGGTAGGTTGTCATTTTTCCGTCGCAAAAAGGATAATGACTTAGAGAAACATTTAGGAGGCAGGAATGAGTTTTATTATAGCGACCGATACTCCTGCAAATCTGCCGGAGTCATTCATAAGAGAACATGATATCAGAGTCATACCGTTCACTTTTTACTATGACGGGGAAGAACACGTATGTTTCAATGTGGACGATTTCGGAGTCCGTTCTTTCTATGAAAGGATGAGGAACGGGCTTTCCGTCACCACTTCCCAGATCAATCCGAATACTTATGACGAGTTCTTCTCGAAGATACTGGAAGAGGGACAGGATCTGTTATATATAAGCATGTCTTCCGGGATAAGCGGATCTTATCTGTCCTCGGAAGCAGGGGCGAAACTGACAAGAGAGAAATATCCCGACAGGAAACTATACACTCTGGATACTCTCGGGGCATCTCTTGGAGAAGGTCTGTTCGTTCTGAAAGCCCTTGAATACAGAGACAGGGGAGATACCATCGAAGAGGTATACGACAGGATAATGAAGGAAAGGTACTGCATGTACCAGATATTCACTGTGGATGACCTTTCGTATCTTCAGAAGACGGGAAGACTGTCACGTGCAATGGCATATATAGGAAAGGTGCTGAACATAAAACCGCTCCTTAAAGGAGACAGAGAAGGGAAGATAGTGAATTTTGCACGTGTCAGGGGAAGAAAAAAGGTACTGAATGCCCTGGCCGAGAGATATGACAGTTATGTCGTTGATCCTGAGAAGCAGGTGATAGGGATTGCTCATGCTGACTGTGAAGAGGAGGCTTTATATCTTAAGGAACTTCTGTACAGGAACCGGCCTCCTAAAGACTGTATGCTCGTGGATTATGAGCCTGTCACCGGCTCACATGTCGGTCCAGGGACGATCGCCCTGTTTTTTGAGTCGGACAGCACCGTAAGGGACAGGTGACGGGATATGGAGAGAACGAGACTTGTCGACAGAAGTCTTCCTGTGTATACAAGGGGCGAGGAGATCTTCAACATGGTCTCTCATATCATAGGAGGAGCATTCGGAGTGCTTGCCCTTATCAGCTGCATCCTTGTTGCCGCCTCTGATCATAACGCAATGGGCATAGTGACTTCCGTGATATACGGGATATCGCTTATAACCCTGTATACCATGTCGAGCATATATCACGGGCTAAGGACCGACACCTCGAAGAAAGTCATGCAGATAATGGACCACTGCACGATATTCTTCCTGATAGCAGGGACATATACTCCTATCCTTCTATGTTGCATAAGAGAGGCAGATCCTGCTGTCGCCTGGATACTCATGGGACTCGAGTGGGGCCTTGCAGCCCTTGGCATTACCCTGAATGCAATAGATCTGAAGAAATACAGAGTCTTCTCCATGATCGCATATATAGGGGCAGGATGGGGCATACTGCTTGCATTCAGGACGGCGGTGGAAGCAATACCTGCAAGAGGATTCTTCTGGCTCGCCATGGGAGGAATAGTCTATACGCTTGGCACCATATTCTACGGGCTCGGTAAAAAGGTCCCCTACATGCATGCCGTATTCCACATATTCGTCCTTCTGGGCAGCATATTCCAGTACATATGCATAATAGGATACATTCTGTAGATTAATAAAAATAGCCGCATCGAAGATGATATGTACCCCCTTTCCTGGACAACCAGGGAAGGGGGTTTTACTATGCGCTATTCATATGAGTTTAAAAGAAAATGTGTTGAACTGTATTGGGAGGGAAGATGGCCTGAAACACCAGTAGGAATAAAAAAAAAGAACTTCCACATCATGATAGGACGATGGGCACGTATGGAAGGCGCGAAAGGGCCTGAAGTGCTAAGACACAGCCCTACCAATAAGTGTTGGACTGCCGAGAGCCGTTATGAACTGGTGGCACAGGTCATTGCCGGCAGATCAAACCAGGAAGTTGCTCTTGAAGCAGGAATTAATCCCGGACTGTTATATCAATGGGTTCGCAAGTATAAAACAATGGGATACAATGGTCTTGTCGATAGAAAAAAAGGCAGGAAGCCAAAGGATCCTGAAATGAAAAAGAGCAATGATAATAACCCGAGGAAACTCGAAGAGTCCGAATACGAGGAACTCATACGCCTGCGGGCAGAGATTGAGTATATCAAGGCGGAGAATGCTGTAATAAAAAAAGAGATCGCCTTGAGAGAAGAAAGGGAAGCTGCGCGACTCAAGGCGAAAAAGCAGCAATCGTCAAAGAACTCATGGAAGAAGGATACCAACTGAAACACCTCCTGAAAGCCATGGGGCTTGCCAGATCCACCTATTACTTTGAGTTGACAAAGAAGGATATCGTGGCGGAAAGGAACAAAGCCCTGATGGACGAGATCATGGATATCTTTGACCATCATAAGGGACGTTACGGAGTGCGGAGGGTCCATGCAGAACTGGTGAACCGCGGGATGGCTGTCAACCACAAGCGCATCCAGCGGCTGATGAATGCCATGGGCCTGAAAGGAAAACGTCCGAAGGAGAAATACCATTCCTATAAAGGCGAAGTCGGAAAAGTGGCTACCAACATAATAGACAGGGACTTCAGCACGGAGGCTCCTCTTGAAAAATGGGCGACAGATGTGTCCCAGTTTAGCCTCTCCTGGGGGAAATGCTACCTGTCGCCGGTCCTTGACATGAATACAAACGAGGTCATCTCATATGATCTATCCCAGTCACCAAACCTGGAGCAGATCAGCCGCATGTTGAAGGATGCCTTTGATAAGTTCCCAGATGTATCCGGCCTTATATTCCACAGTGATCAGGGTTGGCAGTACCAGCATGAATATTTCCGAAACTCTTTGGAGAAGCACGGGATCATCCAGTCGATGTCGCGTAAAGGCAACTGCTATGACAACTGCATCATGGAAACATTCTTTGGAAGATTAAAGAACGAGATGTTCTATGGATACGAAAAGGAATATACATCTTTTGAAAAGTTCTCGGACGCAATCCGTGAATATATAGACTATTACAACAACGAACGGATTCAGAAGAAAACGAAATGGATGCCCCCTGTAAAGTACAGGGAAGCATCCATGTGTTTCACCTAATAAGCCGGTCAATGTGTCCAGGATTCTGGGTACATATCAAAGAAGATGCGGTTATTTTAATAAACATAGAAACAGAGATCACTTGCCGGCAACAGATCTCTTATCACCCATGGCAATGCTGATAATGGATATGATCACCATGATCCCGCTTATATAAAGACTGATGGGAGGGAAGATGAAGGCACCTGCCATGGAAACGACCGACATTATGAGGGAGACTTTCCTGACATTTATGCCCATGACGGTCATCTCCTGCGGAGCAAGACCTGGATTGTCCTTTATCAAACGCCTCTCCAGCAGGCTGAAGGTCAGAATGGAAAGAAAATGGTCCGCAGCATACAGTACTGACGGGAAAACGGAGTATCTCGTGGAGATGAGCCAGCCGGTGAATAACGGGAGAAACAGGAGCAGCATTATCCAGATACCGTTAAGGATATATGCTCCTCCGGAGATCACCTCTGCATCTTTAAATAGTCCATGATGTGCATACCATACTGCATATATGGTAAGAAAGCTTATCAGGTATGCAATGACCGTGACAGCCTGTTCGGTCAATCCCTTGAGACTTGAGATCTCAGGGATATGAAGTTCGAGCACCATTACCGTTGCCGCTATGGCAAGAAGTGCATCGGTAAATGCTTCCAGTCTTCCTTTATTCATCGTTTCTCCTTTCGTAAAAAGAAAAATGCTTTTTTATGAGATATCTCAGCACAAGTATAACATGAATAAGAATCGTACTTCAGGGGACAGTATCATTTAAATGATACAGAAACCATTTAGGGGGGCTCCGATAGTGTTCAGGAAGACCTGAGGCTATAATATTAGTAAAGATACTGACTGCGAAAGGAAAGAACCAATGAAATACGGCGAATCGACATTTGACATATTGTATTTGCTGTTTGCCATAGTCAGCGGATGCGTAATGCTGAAAAAAGGAAGGAATCATACTGAGAGAATGATGGGTCTTGCCACTCTGATCCTCGGATGCGGTGATGCGTTCCATCTTGTACCGCGTGTGCTGAACTACTTCTTAAATGCCGATCTCACATCTGCACTCGGGATAGGAAAACTGATAACATCAGTGACGATGACTGTTTTTTATGTGCTGATGCTCTATATCTGGATCGGATACTATGAGAATAAGAAAAACAGAGCCCTTGAAATCACGATCTGGTCCCTTGCAGCAATAAGGTTCTTGCTTTGCCTCTTTCCTCAGAACGGATGGCTTCAGAACAGCAGTGATATGACGTGGGGGATCATAAGAAACATCCCGTTCGTGATACTTGGAGCCGTGATCTGCGCATTGTATTTCCGTGATCGGAGAAAGACGCACAGGTTCAGATTTGTGTGGTTATACATACTTCTTTCTTTTGCTTTCTATATTCCCGTGGCAGTCGGTGCAGGAGAAGTGCCCATTCTCGGAATGCTGATGCTTCCGAAAACAATCTGTTATATCCTTCTTATAGTCGCATTCCTCGGAGCTGTGTTGAAAGATGATGAAAAAAAGACAGAAACAGACCTGACCGTTTAGAATTACTTTTAAATACGTGACAGGTCGTCTTCTTAATGAAAAAAAGGGTTGTCATTATTAGGCTGGCAACCCTTTTGCGGTTAAGGAATGAAATTTCAACAAAAAGCCTCGTACCGTTAGATCTCGTAATACAGATAATATGATGTCGTTTTGGGATTACCGCTTTTTGCAGGTGAAAATATCGTACATCACACAGTCATTGCCGAATGTCAGCTTGAGCATACCACCTTTCCTGCCGAACTCGTTTTCTCCGATGGGATAGAGCTTGAATTCCATCACATCGCCATCCTCGTCGATAACTTTCGCATAAAGCTCATTGTTTTTCATGAAGACTTCATCGACAATGAAATCGGCGTCCTCAGGATGCTCATACTTGCCGCAGAAACTGTTCCAGTTTGTCTTATCGGCACTTTTGAGTGTAATATCCTCGATCGACACGATGGGCTCCGGTTCCTTATCCCTTGCGATTGCTTCCATTCCGTTCCAGTAACCCAAATACGCTCTTACATCCCTGTAGTCCCGGTTGGCGAGGATCACAAGAACCCTGTCCGCATCTATAAAGCGTTCAAACCATGTAGCAACACCCGGCATGCCACCGCTGTGGCTGACGATGAGCCCAAACTCCTCGTCACGGCCGACGGCCCATCCGAATCCGTAGCCCAGTCCATCGTCCTCATCGTAAACAGCCTCTTCGCCGTTGTTTAGTCTACCGGGGGTGTACATGATCTGTTGCTCCTCAGAAGTAAGCACCTTGCCCTCGCGCAGCGCCTTGTCCCACTTAAGCATGTCAAAAATGTTGGTGTACACATAGTCGTCGCCGTTCAGACCATCAAAGGCAACCACATCTCCGACCTCAGCGGAGTCAATATCGGCAACCCATTTATCGCCCTCGAATACCATCGCACGGGCATAGTTCTCGAACGGAACGCCATCTCTGCGGATATGACAGCAATGGGTGGAACTCATGCCGGCGGGCTCGAAGATATTCTTTTGCAGGAACTCTTCATAGGGAACGCCTGAGAGTCTCTCCACAAGCAGGGCCAGCAGGTTGTAGCCTGTATTGGAGTAATGCAATCCTTCTCCCGGTGCGAAGTACGGTTTCGCTTTGGTTTCACGGAGAAAACTGAGGATTTCATCGTTGCACGGGACCCGTTTTTCTTCTTTCCAGATCTTGATGAACCAGTCCTCGTCGTCAAAATAGTCGGGAATTCCGCTGGTGTGGGTCAAAAGATGCCGGACAGTTACACCCTCATACGCGACAAGTTCCGGAAAAAACTTTGTGATCCTGTCCTCCGTGCTGAGAAGTCCCTGTCGCACAAGGAGCATTACCGCCGTTGACGTGAACGTCTTGCTGATCGAAGCCAGCTGGAAGATTGTGTCTTCTGTGATCGGCAGTGTGTCTTCGGGATCCCGGAAACCGAGGACACCCTTAGACACGATCTCGCCTTTTTCGGCGTAGAGCCAAGCTCCGTTGAAACTGTCCTTTTTATTCAACTCGCGGGCTAGATTTTGCATCATGGTATTCTTATCCATCAGTAGATTTCTCCTTTATTCATTCGCATTTTTGTATATCTCGCAGGCAATGTAGTCCATCGCTTCATCAGCTGCTTCCGTGACGTTGTTGTACATCACGGCAACGCAGGTTTCTTTCTTGCGGGAAAAGACCCAGCTGGTCAGAAAGCCCCAGTTGTCTCCGGTATGGCCGGCAACGCTGTCTTTGCGCGCTTCCGACTCCCAAACGTGGAGGCAAAGTCCGTAGTCATCCATGACCGGCGTCATCATACGCCGTGCAGTCTTCTTCTTGAGGAGACCGCCCTTGCGGTAGCTCTTCGAAAGCTCTATGCCGATCTTGACCAGCTCCGTGGGCGTCGTCCAAAGGCCAGCAGCGGCGTGCTCGGGATAATAATGATATCCGTGAAGAGGGTCTTCATTCTGTGCCAGCCTGAAACCGAACGCGGCGTTGGAGACAAGGTCTTCGTCAAGCGGCTGGAAAAAGCCGGTGTGTTTCAGTCCCAGAGGTTCGGCGACCTCCTTCTGGAAGGCCTCCCTCAGAGTGACTCCTGTGATTCTAGTGAACGCCAGTTCGGCCAAAGTGATTCCGCCGCCGGAATACATGAACTGTTTGCCGAAAGGTCTGATCCTGCGCAGCTTTGGTGTATTGCCCTTGCCGTTCAGCACCTCCTCGAGAGAAAGAGGTTCGTGATCCGCCCTGTAGCCGGGGAATCCGTGCAGGTTATAGCCCGCCGTGTGGCTGAGCAGAGCGGAGAAGGTCATCGGACCTTTCTTGACAAATTCCGGTACGATGTCGGAGATATCCGCATCAAGGTCTATGAGACCCTTATCAACATATCGGAGGAGTGTCAGTGCGAACATGGGTTTCGATACAGAACCCGCCTGGAACATCATATCAGGATTCACCGGAAAGTCTTCTCCATAGCGTCCGCTACCTGCACAGTAGGTGAGGAAATCACTGTCTTCGTTATTGACGGCAATGCTGACACCGTAGCCCTTCTTACCCCTGATGCGCATGGCTTTATTCACATCGACGCCGTACACATTCTTTATGATCCTATTGGGGCCTTTGAGCATCCTCATCAGCACAGCCTCATCTTCGTCGATGATGCCGGTCTCCCTAAAACCGGCTTTATGATAGATGTGCAGGCCCAGTTCGTTTTCCGGCTCGGTGGACAGGAATAGCCGGTCTGCACCGTTTTCTTTGAAATATCTGATGATCTCCTGCAGGGCAGCCTGACCATAGCCCTTGCCCTGTTCGTTCCGGTCGATCATGAAGCGCCAGAGCCAGTAGCGGTCGTCCTCGTCCTCCTCTTCAGGATTGAATGCGAACATGCAGAAGCCAACGAGAAGATCATCCGCATAAATCGCAAACGGACGTGCAACGCCGGGGTATTCTTTGTTCGTTTCCTCCGCCTGCCGCAGCGAAACTTCATTCGATGCGACGAAAGGCTGATCCTCCCGTACCGAAAGGCCTAAAACAGCATCTTTGTTACTCTTATCTATAGGAACCAGTTTTATTATCATGATTAGTTTTTCTCCTTAAAAGATTCAATATGAAATTGTC
>JAEEGI010020053.1_pt1 | contig 13425 bp, 9 predicted proteins | sample 8958751 | NCBI WGS metagenome assembly JAEEGI01 (sample SAMN16246545, study PRJNA631951) | gut metagenome | biome: gut microbiome; feature: rumen; material: KS-attached | host: Bos | place: Iran: Karaj | collected 2018-10
TGGTCTTGATTAGCCCGAAACCACATCTACCAAGTCCCGGATCAATACCTAAAATTTTCATTTGACATACCTAATTAAGGTTTCACGGAGGTCTTTGACCGGCACGACAAATTTATCGTGAACTGTGGCAGGACCAATGGCGTGTTTGAAGTCGAGTTTTTTGGCTTCGGCGATTCTCTGGTCTGCTCGGAAGGCTGAACGAATCTCACCACCGAGACCGACTTCGCCAAATACCACATATTCTTCACTGAGTTTTCTGCCGGCAACTGCCGAGGCGATGGCCATACAGACGGCTAAATCTGCCGCTGAATCTTGCAGCTTCATACCACCGACTACGTTGATGAAAATATCTTTGTCGGAAAGTTTTAGTTTAGTGCGTCTTTCTAGCACGGCAATTAGTAGATTTAACCGATTAATGTCAAAACCGGAGGCGGTGCGTTTTGGATAACCGAAATTTGACGGTGTGGCGAGGGCTTGAATTTCCACGAGAATCGGACGATTCCCCTCTAGGGTGGCTAGAATGATGGAGCCGTCTGTGTTGGTTCTTTCCGCGAGTAAGGCCGCTGATGGGTTTTGGACTTCTTTTAGACCGGACGAAACCATTTCGAATATCGCGACTTCATTAGTTGAGCCAAAACGGTTTTTAACTGCCCTAACTGTCTTGAACCCGCCATATCTGTCGCCTTCAAAATTTAACACTACGTCGACTAGATGTTCCAAGACTTTCGGACCAGCAAGAGTGCCATCTTTAGTCACATGCCCGACAAGTACTACTGCCGTATCGGTATGCTTAGCGGCTCTGATGATTAGATTGCCACAGTTGGTTACTTGTGAAACGGTGCCAGGCGCGGAGGCAATTTCATCCATAGCTAAAGTTTGGATGGAATCGACAATCACAAGATCGAATTCGCCAGTTTCAATGGTTTTGGCAATGTCATTTCCGGAAGTGGAGGTGGCAAAATTTAATCTCTCTGAATTAGCACCTAAACGTTCGGCGCGTAGTTTGACTTGCCCGGCCGACTCTTCGCCGGATATATATAATACGTCGTGGTTTTTAGCGACTTCTGCACAAATCTGCATGAGAAGCGTAGATTTACCAATCCCCGGCTGTCCAGCTAAAAGTGACACTGAACCAAGCAAAATTCCACCGCCAAGTACCACATTTAAATCTGGAAACTCGGTTAAGAGCCTAGCTTTTTTGTCGGATGGGACGACGGATTTTAGTTTCACAAAATCTAGTTTTTTTCCGGACACTTGACCCTTGGCTAGGGCGGATTTTTTGTCAGATTCGGGTTCTACGATTTGTTCGACGAGTGAATTCCATGCTGAACAATTGGTGCATTGACCAACCCATTTTCCATAGACAGCACCGCATTGCTGACAAACAAACTGGTTCCTCGCTTTTTTCATACCCCCATTATATCATACTAGTATCTTGGCGCTAATTCGTGTTCGTAGACTTGTCTAATCTTGGTGTCGTCAGTATCAACTTTGCCTCTGCCCCAAAGAAGGAGCGAAGTATCAAAGTTGACGATTTCGGCTGGAATCTTGGAATAGGCGCCAATACCAGCACCGAAGGTACGGTTAAAGACTAGACCACCAGTGAGGATAGCACCGTTGACTACTAATTGATTAGAGTTGGCCGCATTGTTGATATTGTCCGAAGAAGAACAAGTGGTTACTGTGTCTTTAGCGATTAAGACTGCATCAATTCTTTTGACTCCACAATTGATATTGATGTTCCCGGTGGCCAGAATGATGAGTTTTGGAATTTCGGTGATAGCAGTATAGGCAGCATCAGCATATTGGATATTGCCATTAATGGTAATATTGCCATTGGCTTTAACGATATGAGTTTTACCAGCTGGAATAGTAGCAGCATTAATAGTGAGGCTACCAACACCAATGTGGCGAATAGTGTTTTTATCACCACCAATAGTGAAGTTTACTACGGCATTATTGGCATAATCATTCTTCACGAAACTATCTTCTTCTGGCAATGGATCAATGAGAGATTCTTTGTCAGTTTTGATGTTGATGCCGGATTCACCAGTGACACCAGCGCTGCTATCACTGGTACAGAGTCTTAGTAATGAGCTCTTAGCATAGTTGGCAAAACTTAGCGGTACACGATACTGGCAATAACTACCAGACTGACCAGATTCTAGGCTACCACCACCAGCCGCATTGCTAGCTAAACCAGTAGAGGCGCCAGAGGCAAGACCTTTGACTTCAGCATTAGAGACAACACTTTGTTCTACCCATGAGGAGAAGACAAGAGCACTATTATTAAAGATTGTGCCGTCAGATAGTTTTTGTTTAACGATAGTTGAGGTAGAGACATCTACATTGGAGTAGAAGCTACCACCCCAAACTTGGAAGGTTGGGCGTTTACCAGTTGAAAAACATTTAGAGTTGGAGATGCGCCAGGTACCACTACCGGAAGCACTGAGATTATTATTTGCGCCGGATGAAGACGGATAGAGAGCTACGGCAACACAGAACTTATAACCAGCATAGACATCTGGGACATCTATGGTGAGTTGGAGATTCTCGTAGGTTTTACCAAGACGGTTACCTTCACTATTTAGATAACTATTGTCTGTATTATTGTAGTTTGTTTCTTCTTCATACCAACAGCTGGTTGGGGTTTTGTCGCTATAATATGAACAGATACTGTCACTACCGAAGGTCGCAGTGCCAGCTTTCTCGCCAACATTAGCATTGGTAGTATAGACGATTACTTTGGATTTAGCGTCTTTGACGACTGTGGCATAGGCTTGAGATTCGCTACCATCAGTAGTTAAATCGTTTATCTTTGGCAAGATATCAATCTTGTAGGTGATGACACCAGTTTCGCCGGAGATTAGGGTTTTGCCTGTATCAGCGGTGACTTCTACATTGGTATTGAAGTTGTATGGAACTTCCGCTGCTGCTTCACTTTCTGCATCGTTAGTGAGGACATTACCTACGACATTATCGCCACTTTTTGTAAATGTAACTTGGCTTGGAGTGGTTTTAACACTATCATTGGCATTTGTTTTAGCGGTTTCTTTAAGCACTCTACCTACTTCGGATGCTACAACAGCATGATTATTGGTTCTAGTTTTATTGGTGCTATCTCCTTTATCAAAGGTGAAATTCTCTTCATATTTAGTAATGAAGTTGGTACTGTTTACAGCAATAGCATTGTTCCAGTTCTTGAGGCTTGAGCCTTTCTTGGAATCGTAGAGAGCTTGCAGAGTGTCAGTAGTATTGATGCCACTAGTTGGATAAATCGTACCACCATTAATCTGCATCTTTTGTGGTTTGAGATAGTACGTATATTGTAAGACTGGGTTATAGACTGCACGATAGGTTAGAGAGTCTCCTGGTTTAGCGTAGACTTTCTTTTGGTAATCGCTGCCGGTAATGGAATTATTCTTCACATGCATTTTGAGAAGCGTGCCATCATCGGAAGTTGGTGAGGATGGCAAGCTTGGAGTTGGTTGAGCATTGCCAGTGGCGAGAGCACAGGCTTTTAGACTTACCTTGGTGTCTGGCGCTTTGGCTTTTGGATTAAAGGTCAAGGTTTCGCAGACTACTTGGCCTGGATATAATGTGAGATTACTATCTGTGTAGACAACTACGGTGTTACCGCTTGTGAAGCTTTCCGTGACATTGTTTTTTAGGGTTTTACTATCTACGCCTTTTTTATCATAATTAGATTCACGAGTAATACTGTAAGTAACTGAGCCGCTATTAGTGCGTTTTAGACTATGTCTGAAGGTAACCTTGCAACCAGCTACTGGATCACATGGAATTTCGTAGTTAACAGTTGTATCAGCATTTTTCCAGCCAGTTGTTTCAGAGCCGACGTCTGAAGAGCCGACGTCTGATTTTCCTTGGAAAGTATTCTCGTTAGCGGAGGCAGTAACCGTAACATCTGCGCCTACGGTGTGAGTAATTGTGGTGTCGGTAGTATTGTTAACATCTTTACCTACAAAACTATGTGAGCCCCAGGAATAGCCAGTTTGCAAATTAATTGTTGCGCCGATGACATCACCTTGGTAGAGGGTTGCATTGTTAGCTAGATTACCGGTTCCGCCGCCGCCATAGGTTGAGGAAACGCGATTCACCGTGATGGTGGTACCAGTGCCAGCACTAATAGTTAGTTTCCATTCTTTAACATAATATGCGTATACGGTGGTGTTGCCGGTCATGCTATTTATAGTATATGTATCACTATCAGCATTAGTTAAGGCATTCTTGTCTGCATTAGGCGAAGTACTCCAGCCAAGGAATTTATACCCAGTGGCTGTGGGTTTAGTGACCGTGGCTTTTTGACCATAAGTTACTTCACTGGATGTGGTGTCTGTAATACCACTAATAATTGTCTTAGTGGTAACGTCTACAGCTTTGGCGGTGATTTTATACTTATTCTGGTTGGCCGAAGAAGTAACTGAGACGTTGGCACCTACTACGTGGTTAGAAATGGTGGTACTACTAGTATTATTAACATCTTTACCTACAAAACTATGTGAGCCCCAAGAATAACCAGTACTTAAACTAAATGTTGCAGAGATTTTGTCGCCTTCATAGAGGGTAGCATTATTTGCTAGGTTGCCAGTGTCACCTCCACCATATGGAGAGCTACTTCTTGTTACGGTGATGGTAGTACCAGTGCCTTGGTCCTTTGTTAGTGTCCATTCCTTGACATAGAAGGCATAGACTGTGGTGTTGGCACTGATGCTATCAACTGAATACGTGGCAGCGGTACTTGCCCCCGATGAACAAGGACTTGCTGCATCTTTATTTGTGCCCCAACAGAGGAATTTGTAGCCACTGACTGTAGGCTTATCAACTGTGGCTTTGTTGCCTTTTTGAACTAAACCAGAAGTGGTATCTGTGGTGCCGGTAATTTTACTTCTTGGAGTAGAGGCTGCAATATTGATGGCTTGAGCTTTTAGTGTGAATTTCTGGACTGCCCTAGTGGTTACAGTGACATTCGCCCCAACAGTATGATTTGAGACGGTTGTATCACTAGTATTATTTAAGTCTTTACCAACTACGCTATGCGAGCTCCAATAATAATTACTACCGTCGCATACGCTCATAACTACATTTATTTTATCTTTCCCATAAATATCTTCACTGGTGGTTTCGCCAGTACCCGAACAGGCTCCTTTTTCAACAATGGTAGTAAGACCACTACTAGTAACTTTTTTCACGACAACGCCGGTTCCTTGCCCTCGGTCAACTTTTAGAGTGTATTTAACCACTTCATTCGCAGCTCTTGTTGTGACTGAGACATTAGCACCGACCGTGTGATTTACACTAGTACTTGTAGTATCGTTTAGATTCTTGCCGACTACGGTATGGCTAGTCCAGGTATAGCCACTGCTTAGTGTCATGGTTATAGCAAGGCTTTCTCCTTCATAGATAGTCGCTGTTCCCTTTTTATTCGTTCCGCTAAAAACCGTGGCAGTTTCACCGTAATATGAGCGATTTACTGTCACCGTCGTCCCAACACCAGCATCAACACTCAAGGTATATTCTTTTCTTTTCACCCTAATGACGCCATTTAACCTCTGCTCGCTACTTTTACTTGGATGCGCTATTACGTCATAATAATCATATGCAGGTGATACTCCATCTACAAAAGAGCTTTTAATGTTTTTAACTTCATTTTCAGTGAGTAGTTTTACTTCGGTTGAGCTATCGGACAAGCTTGTTGGGGTGTCCTTGCCGCTTTCCATACAACTAAAGGTCCATATAAATTCTTCACCATCATAGTTTGAACAGAATTTTTCATTGAAGGGATCTTTCTTTGGTGTACATGTTTTGCTCGGGCTTCTAGTAAACTTATTACCTGAACCATATGTAATATATCTATAAACTACCTCCACGTCAGGATTTGGATTGGTGCTGGACGTTTTACAACCTTTGCTTGAATTATTCCATCTTGATCCTACGGTATCTACTAGTAGCAATGTGTCACCATTATAGCCATCCTTGCCTTTTTTCAAAACAAGACCAGTGTTACCGTCTGAAACAAGTCGATACCTTAAACCGTCATATGGTTTCATCACCACTAAACATGGCAATAAGGCCGGGCTAAAATTGCTTTGTAATGTATAACCAGAGGTAGCAATAGCATTATTACTAATAAAAAACCCGAAAATAACAACCATCCAGACTAGTAGTGTTTTTATTATTCTCTTCATATTGTCCTCCTATTCATCATTGGTTGAAGCGCCTTCTTCTGGTTTTTGCGATTCTTCATAATAGCTTCTTAATTCTTTTAACATCGGCACATACTTTGTTTCTGTTTCTTCATCGCTTAGCTGCCTTGCTAATACGATGATGCGTTCATAATGGAAATAACGCTCTAATTCAGGAAAAGAACTCACGTCTATAGCTTGTAGGAAATCTAAAGCATCCTTTCCTAAATTAGCGGCGGTCAATTTTTCGGCTGCCGCATCTATGTAGGATGTTGCAATACTATAATTTCCTAAGGAAACACTTTCGTTAATTGCAGACATATAAATTTCTTTGATTTTTTCCAGATCGATTGTTTCTGCTGCTAGTAATGAATCTACCTCGTTACTAATTTCAACAGATTTCTTACTGAAGTTTAGCTGCAATAATTGCTCATCACTTAGTTCTATTTCTTCATCTGCTGTTTGCGGAGGATTGGTGTTTTTTGTTGCTAAATAAATACCTACTCCTAAGCATATTGCCACTACACATAGTATTGCAATAATAATAGTCAAAACTTTTTTTGTTTTGCTTTCTTTTACCTCATCCATAATAAACTAATTTTACCATAACTGGAAAAAAAGCATAATAGTTTTATTGATTTCTCAACCATTCGTCGGCCGGGCCGGCGGTCATCAACATGACTAAATAACCTTCGCGTTTTAAAGCTAGCATTTTTTCGTAAAGCTCGTTGTTTAATTCGGCGACTTCGGCGTTTTCAATTCCTTCGATTAGTTCTTCTGGAGTTAAAATTTTCAAATTCGGGTCTTCGCGCACTAAATAGGTCGGAAGCCACAGGACCTTGTCGGCTTTTTTGAAGGCTTCCTTATAACCGCCACGCACTTCGTGTTGCCTGACGTTTTGATGCGGTTGATAAACTACCACCACACCTTTATATCCGCGCAGTCTAGCTTCGTCTAAAGCCACGTCGATTGTCGCACTGATTTCTTCCGGATGATGTCCGTAGTCAGTGTAAAAACCGTTTCCGAGTTTTTCGAACCTTCGTCCGACTCCCGGGAATTCGTTTAGGATTTCAATGATTCGTTCGCTTTCTACGTCTGGTGCCATTTTGCGAATTGCTTCGTATGCCAACGCCGCGTCATGTCGTCTTGCTTCACCAGCTAGTTTGAATTTGTCTAGCTGGATTGTTGGAGTTTGGATTACCATTTCTGATTGGTTTTTAAATTGTTCAAACGCCGCTGCGTAATCTTCTCTGGTTGGATAAATGTCTGGGTGGTCATAGGATACTGCCGTGAGTAAGGCTAACCAAGGGTGATATTTCAAGAAGTTTCGGTCGTATTCGTCGGCTTCGTAGACAAAGAATTGGTCATTTTCGTGATACATGCCGCTCGGAGCAAAACCCAGTGTGGTGCCGACGATGTATGAAACTGGTAGATTTAGCTTTTGCGCGGCCCAAATAATCATTGAAGTGGTAGTGGTTTTACCGTGAGTTCCGGCTACGGCGACCATTTTGAGTTTTAATTCTGAAACTAGAAAGGCCGTGAGGTCGTCTCTTTTAGTACATTTGATACCGGCTTCTTTGGCGATTAATAATTCCGGGTGGTCGGAAGGAAGTGCTGAGGTATAGCAAAACCAGTCTAGTCCGTCTAATTTTGATTTTAGAAATTCACCATTTTGCTCGCCGATACTAACTTCAATGCCGGCTTTTTCCAGTTCTGGTAAAATCGCGCCGGCTAGTTTGTCCGAACCGCAGACGTTAAATCCGGCCGCTTTGGCCATCAGAGCCAGCGGCCCCATCCCCGTGCCAGATATCCCCGAAATATAGATATTCATGGTATAATTATACAATGAAAATCGCTTCCGAACAAGAAATGTTGGACTTCGGCAAAAGCTTTGCCGACAAGATAGAGCCGTCACCCGCCCATGTCATAGAATTAGTTGGTGATGTTGGTGCCGGGAAGACCACTTTTGTGCGGGGCTTAGCTCAGGGGCTAGGTGTCAAGCAGGAAGTGACTAGTCCGAGTTTTACTATTTCCAAATCTTATGCACTACCGGATGGTCACAATCTCGTTCACTATGATTTTTATCGTCTTTCAAATCCTGGTTTGATGCTAGATGACCTTCAAGAAAAGATTAAAGATGGCAACATCGTGGTGATTGAATGGGGCGAAGAAGTGGCGGAGGTTCTACCAGAAAATCATATTAAAATCACGATAGATTATAATGATGACAACACCCGGGAGGTGACTGTTTTATGAAATTATTTTTAGATACTAGTACGTCAACGACCATTTTGAGATTGGATGACAAGGAATATACTTGGGAATCCGGTCATGACCTTGCTGAAAAAATATTGCAATTTATTCACGAAAAATTGCAGGAAAATGGCGCTGATTGGCACGATTTAACAGAAATTACTTTTATGTCTGGTCCTGGTTCTTTTACCGGTCTTCGGATTGGCGCCGCGGTGGTTAATACTTTGGCAACAGAATTAAACATCCCACTCAAAAATCACAAAGGCGAAACAGTTAAAATTATTTTACCTGATTACGGTCGCGACGCGAACGTCTCCACGCCACGGAAATAGTCATCACAATTACTGAACCTAGGGCGCCCATGGCCACGATTTGCGAAACCATCATGGTCATCAAAGCTTTTCGATTATCTGGTCTTACGGTTAAACTTTCACCAAGTGGTGCAATATAAGATGGATTGGTTGGATCGTAAGCTACTTCTACGCCACCATTTTCGCTAGCGATGCTGGTGTTGGTAATATTAAGAAGCATATTCACAAAATCTAGATTGAACTCTGAGCTAATACCATTTCTGTCAGCGTGGAAAATGCGCACAATGGAACTCTCGCCGCTTTTTAGTTTCACGCCCGTGAAAGCTAAGTCTTCACCATTGACGCTGGCATAAACTTCACCGTCCTCATTGATGATGAAATTGCCGCTGATGGTGTCATGCACGCCACCCATGTCAAGCACTAACGTGTCACCTACGAATACCCAGGTATCATCATCCGCTGAAATGACGAACTTTTCCCGACCATTTAGTAGTGCTTGGAATGGCACGCCTAAATTCAAGGTGAACAAATGGTTGTGAGCTCTATTACCAAACTCATCACTTTTCATGGTGATGTCGTCTAGCGGATAATAGTTTTCGCTCTTATATTCAAAGCTGCCAGTTTCTGAATTGTAAGACAAATTCATCGTCCCGGCATAGCTTTTGCTCTTGCCATCTACTTGGTTAAACCACCTTTTGAAATTCTCGCCATTTACGCCGCGGTTTTCTAGCAAGCTACCGCCGGTTGCGACTGGCAAATATTGATCGTCTAGTTTTGAGGAAACCATTCCGGCTTCAACTTCTGAATTGTAATAGCCACAATCGCTCCATTCAAACTGCCGGTTACTCACAGCTTCGTTCATGCTGATATTATAAATATCTAAACAAGCGTCTTTTTCCTGATCGTAATACAAAATCGGCACCGACACGTTGGTGCTATTGTTGATGTTGGCGCTCGCCAAAATCACATCGACTTTGTTGTCTTCTTTGGTCGCGCTGATTTCTTGAGCGGTACCAATAAAACCACCCAAAATCCCGCCCATCGCGACGACTGTTAACGCTAATATTGAAATAGAAATAATCTGACCTATCTTTTGCTTTTTCATATTTTCAGTATAAACTGAAAAATTAAAAAGGTCAAGCTATCTTATGATTTCGTCGATGATGCCGTATTTTTTGGCTTCTTCCGCGCTCATCCAATTGTCGCGGTCCATGTCCTTTTCAACTTGCGCCAGAGATTTGCCGGTATTTTTAGCAAAAATTTCGGCGAGGCGTTTTTTTAGAAACACACCTTCTCTAAGCATGATTTCCTGGTCGGTAATTTTACCTTCCGTGCCAGACGATGGTTGATGAATCATGATTCGAGCATTTGGAAGGCAATATCTTTTGCCCTTCGCGCCGGACGACAAAAGCATGGCGCCCATCGAAGCTTGCAAACCAATGCCAATGGTTTCCACATCTGGTTCGATATAATTCATCGTGTCGATAATTGCGAGGCCATCATAGACTGAGCCGCCAGGCGAATTGATATAAAGTTTGATTGGTTTTTTCGGATCTTCGTGCGCCAAGTATAATAGTTGTGCTACGACGAGGTTTGCCGTATGCGCGTTGACGTCTTCACCCAAAAACACGATGCGGTCGTTTAAAAGCCGCGAATAAATGTCATAGGCTCTTTCGCCTTTATTAGTTTCTTCCACCACGGTTGGTACTAAATAGTCTTTCATTTTAGTCCTTTCATTTAATTAAACTATTCTTCTCCACATTGGAATTCATCACGTTAAATAATTCGTTGTTTTTTAGTACGTTTTGATCATACTTTTCAACCAAATTATTATACTCCGCGATATAATTAATTATCTTTTCATATAATTCATTTATCTTGGCTTTTCTTTCTAATAGTTCGGCTCGTTTTTCGTAAAAGTAACCGTTGGCAACGAAGCAACCAGGCTGGTTGGCACACTCGTTGAACTCTGTTATTTCGGCCACTAGCGCCGAGCTGTCACTTTTGTACTGCGCGGTCAAAACTTCGATTTCGTTTTTGAGTTCTTTAAGTTTTTCTTCAATCTCTTTTCGTTCAGCTTCTAACTTTTTAAACTCAGATTTATACTTTTCATAAAAATCAACTATCTTGTCTTGGTCTTTGAAATATTTGGCGTAGTATTTTTCTAGTTCGTCGGGCAGTTTTTTAAATTCTGTGCCGATGCGCGAATGGAGCTCTTCAATTAATTCTTCCGATGGATAGTTTTTTAAGTCACTTAGTAATTCTTCGCGATATTCGGAATTTTCGTAGACGTCTTTTAGGAGTTTTTTGATGGTTTCTTTTTCGGTGCCGTCTAGTCGTTGCCAAGCCGCATGCAAAAGTTCGTGCGCCATGGTTGATTCAACTATGCCATCCAAGGCTTCGTGGTTGATGTCGTAGACATAAATGTAATTGTTCGCGTAGCAGCCGAGTGTGGAAACGTCTTGGCTGTGCGAATCACAATTTTGGTTAAATTTTTGCTCCGATTCTAGCGAAGGGTGCGAGGCTCTGAGCATCAAGCTCGCACGGTCGGTGAGATTTAATGACTCTTCGATGGCCTTGATTCTTTCCGATTCTTCATATGACATTGCGCTGAAAAAATCTTTGATGTAAACGCGGTTTAGAAAAACTGTCACACTGGCCGCGATGACAATGAACGAAATGATAATGCCGAAAACTTCTCTTTTTTTCACGCTTTTTCCTTTACTAATTGTAGCTTATTTTTAACTAGCTTCAAAGTTGGGAGGTCGCCTTTTTTGAGTTTGCCGGAAATGATTTCTTCGGAGAGTAATGATTCGACTTCGTCTTCGATTTTACGACGCAGTGGACGAGCGCCATTTTTTGGATCGTAACCTTCTTTGATTAAATGAGCCTTGGCTTTGTCGTCGATTTTAATGCCGATGCCTTTAGTGGCGAGACGTTTTCTTAAATCATTAATGAGATTGTCAAAAATCTTCTCAACGTCTTTTTTGGTGAGGGCGTGAAAGACCGCGATGTCGTCGAGGCGGTTAATAAGCTCTGGACGCATGACTTTTTTCAAAGCCTTCATGGCGTAGGATTTGTTTTCTTCGTATTCCTCTTGTAGAGCTTTTTTGTCTTTTGGCGTTTTGGCGGTGAAGCCAAGTTCTGATTCGCGATACATGTCCGCCGAGCCGAGGTTTGAAGTGAGAATGACGATGGTATTGTTGAATTTAATTTTGTTGCCTTGGCCGTCGGTCAAAACGCCGTCTTCCAATATTTGGAGGAGGAGGTTGAAAACATCCGGATGAGCTTTTTCAATTTCATCAAAGAGTATAACTGAATATGGTTTTCTGCGAACTGCTTCTGTTAATTTGCCGCCATCGTCGTAACCGACATAACCGGCTGGCGCACCGACCAAACGAGAAACGTTATGCTTTTCGCCAAACTCGCTCATGTCAATTTTGACTAAGGCGTTTTCGCCGCCAAAAACTTCGCGAGCAATGACACGGGCTAATTCAGTTTTGCCGACGCCGGTCGGGCCCATGAAGAGGAACGAACCGATTGGACGACGCGAGTCGGCGATGCCAGAACGACCGCGGCGGATGGCTTTCGCCACAGCTTTTACGGCATCGTCTTGGCCGATGATGGATTCTTTGATGTGGTCTTCGAGCTCCATTAACATTTTCATTTCAGAGCCGTGGACTTTGGAAACCGGAATACCGGTTTTTAGTGATACGGCAGTAGCGAGATTTTCTTCGGTGAGTTTCGGATTTTCGGTTTCTTTGACGCCGGCTTTTTCGAGCTTCTTGATTTCCTGCTCGAGTTTGGCTAGCTCGGTTTTAAATTCAGCGGCTTTTTCGTAATCTTCTTTTTCGGCAGCTTCGGTGATTTTGTCTTCGAGCTGAGATTTTTCAATTTTCATTTTCTTGTATTTGCCGCCACCTTTTTTATCGGCTGCAACTTTGCAAATGGCCGAAGCTTCGTCGATAATGTCAATCACTTTGTCCGGCATGAAACGATCGTTGATGTAGCGCTGCGACATATTGATGGCAGTTTCTAGAATCGCGTCCGGAATGACTACGCCATGGTGATTTTCGTAATGCTTTTTGATGCCTTTTAGAATACGCCGAGTAACTGCCGCCGATGGTTCCTCCACCATCACAGTCTGGAAACGACGCGACAGGGCTTTGTCTTTTTCGATGGTTTTGCGATATTCGTCGAGAGTGGTGGCACCGATGAGGTTGATAGAGTTTCGGGCGAGGGCTGGCTTTAAAATGTTGGCCGCGTCCATTGACCCTTCGGAACTTCCGGCGCCGCAAAGTAAATGAATTTCGTCAATGAATAGTAAAATTGAATCGTCGCCGGTCGCTTCGTCGATGATGCCTTTGATGCGTTCTTCGAATTCGCCACGGAATTTCGTGCCGGCAACTACGGAAGATAAATCAACTTGGTAAATGTGCTTGCCGATGAGGTTGCCTGGAACTTCGTTTTTGACAATTCGGGTAGCGAGGCCTTCCACGATGGCGGTTTTGCCGACACCAGCTTCGCCGATTAGCACCGGATTGGATTTGGTACGACGTGACAAAACGGTCACCACGCGTTCGATTTCGTTTTCACGGCCGATGACGGTGTCTAGTTTGCCGGCTCTGGCTTCTTCGGTAAGATCCTTGCCGTATTTT
>JAEEGI010020056.1_pt1 | contig 13423 bp, 4 predicted proteins | sample 8958751 | NCBI WGS metagenome assembly JAEEGI01 (sample SAMN16246545, study PRJNA631951) | gut metagenome | biome: gut microbiome; feature: rumen; material: KS-attached | host: Bos | place: Iran: Karaj | collected 2018-10
GTGAAAATATATCTAAATTTGTTAATTCATATAATGATGATGATATATCTAATATTTTAGTAAAAGAAGATAATTATCCAATATCAGTAAATAATTCGGACATTAAAGTATCTAGTTATAAAAAAACTAATAATGCTAACCTAGATAGTTTTAATAAAGATTTATATGAAGTTAGCGTTGTTAAAGATGAATTCATAATTGAAGAAGTAACAAAGAATGAAGAAATTGTTGAAGAACCAGTAAAAAAAGAAGAAGCAACTAAAGAACCAACTGTTAAAGAAAAAAGTGGGAAAAAATCAGTTAGAGGATTAAGTGGTGTAACCCAAATAACTGAGCATAATTCTGGATTAGATGGTACAACTTTGTATGTTAATGATTTTGTAAGTGACAGAAATTATTTAATTGGACTTAATTATGCGGAAGTAAGGAGTACGTCACTACCTAGTGGAGTATCAACAGGTTACTATGATGATGAATACTTAGTTAAAGTACAAATTATTTATGATGGGAAAGATATAAATAATTCTTCTTTAGTTGGAGCAGTATCTCCAATTAATAATGAAAATACTAATAAATTTGTATACTATAAGTATTATCCACTAGAAAGAACTTCTAATGGTACTTTAGCAGTAGATGCAAATAATGACAATTATATAAAAATTGAACTTATAGATAATCCGTTTAGTAAGAGACCATATGTTACTCAAAATAATACAACTACTGAATATGGATTTAATGGATGGGTATGTAATCAAGGAGAAGACACTACAGCAGGATTATGTGATGTATCTAGGTTTATATTTGATTATGATGATTATACAAGATACCTACAAATACCAGTCGATGGAGAAAGTGAAATAGTAGTGCATTTAAATGCTAGTTGGTATAAGGCAGATGTTAGAACTTCAACATCTGATATTGGCAACTTTAAAACTATGCAAATGCAACCAACAAATTATTCTGTAACCGAAACAGTTACTGGACCAGCTAGTTATTACTGGGATGATGATTATGCTAGGATGGAATATACTGGTGAATACTATGTAAGGTCTGATGGACGTTTACCTGGAGGTAAGTGGTATAAAACTAGTTTAACTAGTGGTAATACTTATACTTATATTAGTACAAGTATGTGGAGTAATCCTAGATGTCCAAATAAACAAACTTGTTATATATATGATGCAAATACTACATATATTACTGAGGGGACAAAATATGATGGTGGTACATATACATTTATTGGTTCTTTTCATGCTACTGCTAATAATACAGAGACTACTATTAATACCTATAATACAAATTATATGGAATTGCGATTTGACCCAGAAGGACAATATACATTAACATCCCAAGTTCAAAGACAAAAATCTTATATACCTATTGGAGGAGATACTTCAGGATTCTTCTATCAAGTATCTAATCCAACTTCACAAATGATTAATACAGGTAAATACTATAACAATAATGGTGAATTATGTACTAGTACAAGTGGATGTTCAACAGCATATAAATTAATTCATTATGATGATGAAACATTAAAGAGTAATGGTAATTCAGTATCATTAATGGAACAAGATTCTGATGGTAATGCCATTGATGCTGCTAAATATTATTATTTAGTTACAAGAGATATGAATATATTTAGATATACTAGTACCAGTGGAATAAGTTATTCAGATTTAAATCAATCTAAACCATTTACTATTACGGGTACTGCATTGGGTGGTACAACTGCGGCAGGTAGAATTAATATTACATCTAACCATTTAAATGTTGGAAATGATTTAGTTATTGAAAATATTCGAATTGATGGGCCAAATTATGACTTAACAGTTACTGGACGTAACGGATATGATAATAAAGGATTAGGTTCAGATAGTACTTCAGGAGCAATATATGCCTATTCAAAAAATTTGAAAATAGGTAGAAATGTAACTAGTTATGATGGAACTAATTATATGGTTGTTCAAGGTATATATGGTGGAGCATATGGATCAAGTCCTTCTGGAAAATTTAGAGTAATAGTTGAGAGTGGCTATTATTATGCCTATCATAGCGGAAGAATGAATGGTGGTAGTACTAACTATTCATTTAATGAAACTACTATTTTTGGTAGTGATTTTGATCGTGTACAAAATAGTAATCAAAAATTAAGATTCTTAATTGGACTAGATGGATATGCTGGTGGTAATAATACTGCTGGAAATAGCTCTTTATTTGCATCATATAACATAGTAAGAAGTGGTTCATTTGGTTATAACTATGATGGAACGCCTAATACAGATAATACCTCTGGTTTATATATTGGAGCAAGGTCAAGTACCTACATGAATTCCTTGACAGGAGCCAAAATAGAAGGTGGATTAATAAACACTGTTGTTGGTGGTTATGGTTATAATGGATCTAACACAACTAATTCAACATTTATAGGTATGAGTGGAGGAACAGTAAGATCAATTTATGGTGGTGCTGGTCACTCTACAACTAAAGGTAATCGTATTGTATGTGTTACTGGAGGTACAGTTAGTTATAGTGTTCTAGGTGGATCAGATAGTTACGATTCTGGAGAAACAAATGATGGTATTGTTCAAGGATCTACACTTGTTTATGTTGGTGGTAATGTAACAGTAGGTGGAGGATCTGGTGAACTTTATGGAGTTGAATCTGGTTCTGTATTTGGAGCAGGAGGAGGAGATAGAACTTCTGACCAAAAAGGAACAGTTTATAATTCTCATGTTATTATAAATGGTGGAACAATTAATACTGCTGTATATGGTGGTGGAAATCATGGTTCAACTGGAACTCAATCAACTACAGCATCTACTACAAAAATAGAAATACTTGGTGGTACTATAGGGTCTGTTTATGGTGGTAGTAAATCAGCAGGATTTAGTAAATCGAATTATAAAACAAATAGCCTAATTGATATAGATATTTCTGGTGGTACAATAGGAAATGTTTATGGAGGTTCAAGTAGAGAAGGAACAATAAATGGTACTATTGATATAAGTGTTACTGGTGGTAACATCACTAATATATATGGTGGTGGTAGAGGTGGAGAGGAATCTGCTACACCAACAGAACCAGCAACTACTGGTACATTTACAACTAATAGTGTAACTGTTACTATTGGTGATAGTAATGGTGGCCCTAATATTAGTGGTAATGTTTATGGTGGTAGTGCCTTTGGTAGTGTTAATGATACTAGTTTAGGAAATGTTCAAGTTATAGTTAATGATGGTAATATAGTAGGTAGTGTTTTTGGTGGCGGAGAAGGAGATTCTAGCCACGATCCAGTTGTTAATGGTAATATTACAGTTACAATTAATGGTGGAGATATAGGTAGTGTCTTTGGAGGTAATGACCAAGCTGGTTCTTATACTAAACAAGATGAAGTTCACCTAAATGGTGGAACCATTGAAAACGTTTATGGTGGAGGGAATCGATCTAGTGTAACAAATACTCATGTTTATTTAAGCGGATCTACTGTTACAAATATTTATGGTGGGTCAAATACATTGGGTAATGTATCTACAACAACAATAAGTGTTGCTAGTGGAACAGTTCAAAATGTTTATGGTGGTAATAACTTGGGTGGTACTTGTGGTACAACGACAATTAATGTTACTGGCACTGCTAGTGTAAATGGAAGCATTTATGGTGGTGGTAATCAAGTTGCAACAACTACTACAAACGTTATATTAAATTCATGTACAGGTACTATTCCTAATGTCTATGGTGGTGGTAATGCTGCAAGTGTTACAACTGCTAATGTTACAAATAATGGAGTAACAGTTACTAATATGTTTGGTGGTTCTAATTCATCAGGTACAGTAACAAATTCCTATGTAACAAATAATAGTGGAACAGTTACAAATATATATGGCGGTAATAATGCTGGAGGTAATACCGTAACAAGTCATGTTGATTTTGTAAATGGTAATGCTACGACTATCTATGGTGGTGGTAACCAAGCCAATGGTGGAACTTCTAATGTTATTATTAGAAACGGTACAGTTGGAACAGTCTTTGGCGGCGGAAATAGTGCCGGATTAACATCATCAGATGTTCACGTAATAAGCGGATCAATAACAGATATATATGGTGGATCAAATAATAGTGGTGTAGTAAGCAGTACAAATATATTAATCGATAACACATCAAATACAGTTACTGGTGTATATGGTGGTGGTAATCGTGCTCAAGCCGGAAGTACATCAGTAGAAATAACTGCTGGTACATTTACAAATGTTTATGGTGGAGGAAATCTTGCCCAAGTAAATGGTAATACAGTAGTTGATATAAATGGCGGTACAATTAATGGTAATATCTATGGTGGAGGAAACTTTGGTGTTGTTACTGGTTCATCTACTGTTACTCTTACTGGTCCAACAATTCTTGGTAGTGCTTATGCTGGAGGTAATGGTTCTACTGCAATAGTTCAAGGTAATACAAGTATCACAGTTGATGATGGTACTACAGTTGGAACTAATTCATCAGTTGCACCACATGCTGGATGTGTATTTGGTGGTGGAAATCAAGCTGAAACAGGTGTAAGTGGCTCAAGTATTACAAGTACCGTAAATATTGTTGGTGGTACTTTCTATGGAAATATCTATGGAGGTGCTAATACATCACTTATCTATGGTAGTACAAGTGTTAATATTGGTGATTCAGCATATTCGAATGGTTTAACGAAGAGCAATATATATATAAAAGGCCATGTATTTGGTGGTGGTGAAGCTAATGCATCAGGATCAGAAATATATGACTGGAACTATATAAGTGTTAATGAAGGAACTAATATTGTAGTTGATGGAACAGGATATAATAACCTTACCATAGGTGGTTCATTCTATGGTGGAGGTAATGCATCATCAGCTAGCGGTGTTAGTTACTTACTTATTAAAAATTATGGAACAAGTAATAATCCAAAGAGAAATGTATCTATTCAAAGAGTAGATTATGTAACAATTGATCATTCATCTATTCTATTAAAAGGTGCAGTTGATAGAGCTAATGATTATGCTACAGAATTATTCTCAATCAGTAGAGTACAAGATTTAAAACTTAAAAATAATTCTGAATTATATTTAGTAACAGGAGCAAATTTATTAGAAAAATTTGAAAGTGTTGATAGTTCAAATAATTATGCAACCGTTACTATTAATAAGAATACTAATACAGTAACTAAATCAGTTGATAATCGTGTTTATATGTATGAAGGTAAGAACTTAAATGTTGCTAAAGACCAACAAGTTACTGATTATGGTGATGTTAAGGGTATGACATTCTTGGGAATATTTAATTATGATAATGATAATAATGTTAATACTGGTATCTATAATAGTACTTATAATGCAGGGGATTTACTTCCTTGGTCTGGTACGTTTAGTAGAGGTAGTTATGTTTTAGGTAAACACCTTACTAATCATGATATAACAGTTGATGGATTCTATACTAATAATATTAATGAAGAAACAACAGTTAATGAAGTTGATTATATTACTCCAACTCCTGAAAGTGGAGACTTCTACATGTGGTTAGTTGGAGAAAATGTTATTGAATATAATGTTAATTTAGTAGCATCAAAATATTCAACATTAGGTTCAGAAGAATTATCATTTCTAGAATTCAATAAACCTAATACATCATTCCAAATTTTAAGCTTAGATAGTAGTGAAATAGCATCAGGTATTTCTTTAGTGGATAGAAACAGTATTCCAAGAGTAGCTGATACTACTCAAGAAGCAAATTCAGTATTTGGTTTATCTATGGAATCATCTAATAATGGTTGGTTAACATTTGGTAAGACATCATTCTATACTAGAGAACCAAGTATTGGTGGAACAACATACTATGAAGGTGAAAATTCTACAGTAGTGCCAACTATGTTATTCTATTTATATCATTCTAAGAATATAACCGAAACTCAAGATTTAGGTACAGTAAGAATATCTGTTATGGCAATTACAAAAGTTAATGCCTTATCAAATGAAATAAAAAGACTAGTAATAAATGTTAACATGTCAACAAGAATGTTTAATACCATTGAATATGAAGGCGCTATGACACCAGGTGATAAATATGAATTATTTGCAGCAACTAGAACTAATATAACAACCAAGAGTAAATTTAGTGCATATTATGGTATATTTGCAGCAGATACAAATCTTTATAGAACTGGCTATACTCATGTTCTTACATCAACTTATGTCTTACCAGTTGGCACTAAAATAACAATGATTGATTTTGGCGGTAGTCAACCAGAATACTACTACCATGTTATTGATGCTAATGACTATGCAAGAGCACTCGCGGAATATAATTCTTATAATGAAGATCCAGAAGCATCATATCCACTTTCAATGTTTACGAAGATGGGTAGTAAGAGTAATAATAGTAATTATAATGATGCAACACAGAACTCTATTTATTATGATGGTACAAACTCGATTGAAGAATTTATCTTTATTGTAGATTTTGGTGATACAAATATAACGCAAAATCAATTAAATAATAAACTATTAATTGAATTAAGAGATAGTAATAATGAAACAATTTTATCTGTATTAGGTATTCAACATTCACAATTGACTTATAGTTTATATGCTAATAGTGATGCAGAAATTAATGTTAATATTACTCCTAGTGATAATCCATTATATATTGGTTATAGTGATATATTTGATATGGTAATTGGTTATGAAAGCACATCATTAAATGGTGTAACTATTACAGATACTCAATATTTTGATTCAAAACTAGGTGTTCAAGTATATATTAAAAATAATCAAAATAATGTGTTATCTGGTACTGACCTTACTGGTACTTATTTTCAAGTTGATGGAGTAAGATATTATCCAGATATTAATGGCTATACCCATATTAAACTAGCAGATAAGGTTGGTAATACAGAAAAATGGTTAATATTTAATACTGATAACTCGACACTGGCAAGTGGAAGTTATACGTTTGTAATAGAAACATTTGCATCTCCAGATGGAATATATTATAGTAAGGGTGATACTAATAATAAAAATGTTCCAATAACAATTATTAGTAGTGTTTATGGATTAAATCCTATTATAGATGATAATAGCGTTATCTTTAGTGCAAATAATGATAAGAATTTAGCATTTACTATAAACTATACATCTCTTTTGGATAATCCAAATATAAGAATAGCAATGTATAGAAGAAAATATGATAATATTTATGATACTAATTATGAATTAGTAGATTTACAGGATTATGTTGATCAGCAATTATTTGGTACAAATAATACAAATGAATATCTACTTGTTAATGATCCACTTGCTACAAATGATTTTGTTCTATTAATGGAAGATGAATTATTAACTGGTACATATAGATTAGCATTTAGATTATATGATAATGATACAATGATTGGTGAAATAATAAGGTATATTATAATAAAGTGAGGTAATTATGGAAGAAGAACTTAAAAAATTAGATAATAGTGAACTTATTAGTGTTTATAGATTAATTCTAGAACATATGGAATATCTTAAGAATGAGTCTGAAAAAGTTGATAAGGAGGAAGAAAAATGATTGATGAATTAACAAATAAATATAACGAAATGAAGGGTATCATCGAGGTTCTTCCTCAAAATACTAAGCCTAATCGTAAGAGAAAAACCGAATATTTAACGGATGCTTTAAAAGAAGATGAAAAGAAAATAGTTAAGGTTAAAGAAGAAATAGAGAGAAGATTAAAAACTTTTGATGGGCTTAGTAAAAACAAGGAAATAGATAAGTTAAAAGAAAAGTTAGAAACCTGTAAAATTGTCAATGAATGGAATATTTATAATAGATCTTATGAAAAAATACATCTAGATTATTATTTATATGAATTAGATAGATATTATAAAGATGATTTAGATTATGTAAATGAATGTATTCTTAAAATAGTAGAGAGTTTTAAAAAAGTTGGTATTAGTCTTAAAAAAGAAGATTTTAATTATAATGAATTATCTTCAGAATATATGGAACATATATTAAGAAATGATGATAAGGAAAGCCTTAAAGAAATCTTTGAGAGAATCTACTGGAAAAATTCTGACATAGTTAAAATAATCGCTGCTAACTTTAGAAGTATCTATTTAAGATATGAAAGAGAAATAGATAAATTCTTTCTTACAAGACATGTTAATTATTTAAAAGAACATGACGATGAAGAGATGTATAAATTAAAAATTAAATTATCTAAAGATCTGGATAGTTTAATAAGAAAAGATAAATATTTAAACTTTGAAAAATTTAAAAATGGAGAATTAACTCTTGGTGATTTTAAAGATATAACTAAAATAAAAGAAAAATATTTCCAAGATAGTAATTATAATTATGATAACTTAAGTGAAATATACCATGTATTAAAAGAATATAAGATATTATTAGATTATAAATATTTATTTAATGATATGCGTGATAAATTAGATAAAAAAGATAGTTTAAAAGATGTTATGAGTAAACTGTTAAAAGATATTAATAATGAAGAAAAAACTTTATTAAAACTTAATAGTAAAAAGAATAAGAGATCTATCTTTGGAAAGATTAAGAATGATGAAAAATGGTTATTTGATTATCGTAATACTTTAAATAAACTATTTGATGATTATAAAAGTTTAGATAATGCATATTTAGATAATATTGTTTATAGAGTACTATCTAAGGATTCAACTATTCTAGATGTATTAAAACTAATATGTAGTAATTATTTATATTTTGTAAATAAAACTAAAGAAGAAAATGAAGATGAAAACATCAAAGTTATTAGAGATAAATATGAAGAGTTAAAAGAATATGTTAATAATAATGACTTTTATATGATAAATAACATTGCACTATTAGATGAAAGACAAATGAAGCAAATAATAAGTAATAAATATAATTTACAAAATATATCATTAAGTATAGATAGTTTAACTGTAGATAATATAGATAATACTATTAGTGATATAAATAAATTAATTACATATGAAGATTTAATTAGTTCTAATATATCATTAGAAGATATTTCCTTATATATTGAGTATAATAATATGTTAGCTAAAGAAAATAATTAAAGTATCCTTAATGGATACTTTTTTATTCACTTATATTTACTATATTCATAAAATAAATTAGGTGATAACTATGAATTATAAGATTGTAATAGATCCTGGTCATGGCGGTATTGATGGCGGAACTGTTGCTAATGGAATAGTAGAAAAAGATTATACTTTAAAGATAAGTGAATATATGAAGAAGAGATTTGAAGAACTTGGTATTCCAGTTAGTATTACAAGAGATAGTGATATAACATTAACTTCAAATGATAGACCCAAAAAAGTTCAATCATTTTATGGTAAAGGGAATGATGTAATAGTAATATCTAATCATATTAATGCTGGTGGTGGAGATGGAGCAGAAATAATATATTCATTAAGAAATAATGATACTTTATCTAAGAATATTGGAAGAGAATTAGAAAGAACAGGTCAAAATGTTAGAAAGTATTATCAAAGAGTATTACCATCAAATCCTCGGAAAGATTACTACTATATATTAAGAGAAACTCCAAATAATGAAACAATAATTGTTGAATATGGTTTTGCAGATTCAAAAGGTGATGATGTCTCACTAATAAAGAATAATTGGCAAAATATGGCTGAAGCAGTTGTTAAAGGAGTAGCAGATTATATAAAAGTTCCTTATACTACCCCAAATGATAATTATTATGAGGTTAAAAGTGGTGATACTTTATGGAGCATTGCAAGAAAGTATGGATTAACAGTTAATCAAATTAAAGAAGTTAATAATCTAAAAGATAATACTTTAAGTATTGGTGAATTATTATATATACCTATTAAAGAAACTGAATCAGTTACCAAAGATTATTATACTGTAAAAAATGGAGATACTTTATATAGTATTGCTAGAAAATATAATCTAACTGTTGATGAATTAAAAGAGTTAAATAAATTAATTAATAATAATTTATCAATTGGTGAAAAATTGATTGTATCTAAAGATATACCTAGTACAGAACTTACTTACACAGTAGTATCAGGTGATACATTATATAATATTGCTAACAAGTTTAAAGTAAGTGTTGATAACTTAAAGATTATCAACAATAAAAAGAATAATATATTAAGTATTGGAGAAGTATTAAAAATACCTAATAGCACAATAATAAATGATAACAATAAAATAACTTATACAGTAAAGAAGGGAGATACTTTATATAGTATTGCTAGAACTTATAATACAACTCCTGATGAAATAAAAAAAATAAATAATTTAAAAAATAATACTTTATCAGTTGGAGAAACATTAATATTACCGAATATTAATAGTTAGTGGTTTTTTTATATTAGTTATGATATACTTAGATTACGTCATAAATGTAGAAAGGATATTATTTCTAATATTATATGGAAAAAATAAGTTATATATTTTTACTATTTGTTATCTATTCTATATGTGGATGGATAATAGAAGTAACATTAAAATTATTTACAGAAAGAAAATTTATTAATAGAGGTTTCTTTATTGGACCATATTGTCCAATATATGGAGTAGGAGCATTACTTGTAATTAATTTACTAACTAGATTCTTAGGTAGACCCTTAATAGTATTTTTATTATCTGTGTTAATATGTTCGATTGTAGAATACAGTACTAGTTTTATATTAGAGAAATTATTTAATACTAGTTGGTGGGATTATAGTGATGAAAAATTTAATATAAATGGACGTATATGTTTAGAAACTATGTTATTATTTGGACTAGGATGTTTATTTGTATTATACGTTGTTAATCCGTTTATTAACAAATTGCTATTAAAGATACCTAGTAATATCTTAGTTATTATAGCAATAGTTATCTTTGTAATAATATTAACAGATGTAATAATATCATTAATAATTATTATAAAATTTAGTAAAATAAGTGAGAATAGTAAATCTGATAGTACAGAAATAGTTACTAGATATGTTAGAAATGCAATTATTAAAACAGGAAAAGTGTTATATATTAGATTTATTAATGCATTCCCTAACTTCAAAATAATAAGAAAAAAGAGGCAAAAATAATAAATTTGCTTTTTTTTTGACTAAAAAAAGGAAATCGAGGATTTTTGCCTAATATATATATGAAGGGAGGAAAAGATATGTAATAAATATTAAACAAAGATAAAAATTAAAAAAAGGAGGAAATATGAAGAAAATTTTATCGATGTTATTTATAGCAGTATATTTTTTAATTTTTGTTTTTGGGATGAGGGTATATGCTTTGGAATTAACTGAAGAAGCAATTGATAACGTATGGTATTTTCGAAAAGGAGGAGGGAGTCCATCATTTTCTGCACAATTCAAATATTATGAGATAGATGGTAAGACAACTTATTGTATTGAACCTGGTGAACATATTACCACTCATAATTATATTCCAGATGATATTATGAATTCTCCTTATTCGAATGATATAAATGATTTATTAAATTTAATTGGGTATTATGGATATGATTATCCAGGACATAATACACTTAGGTATAGAATGGCTACCCAAGCACTTATTTGGGAGAACACTGGGGGTCAGGTTGTTGAGTATTGGACAAAACCATCTGGAGCTGGAACTTTTATAAATGTCGATGCTGAAAAAAACGAAATAATGAGTTTGGTAAATAGCCATCCAATATTACCTAGTTTTAATGGTAAAAAGTTAACTGGTTATTGGAATTATGTAACTAGTTTTACAGATAATAATAATACTTTATCTTATTTTAAAGTATTAGATAGTAACAACTATGATTATACAATAGATGGGAATAATTTAAATATTACTCCAAGAACAAACGGATTAGTAGAGGTAAATTTACAAAGAGACACTTATACTGATAATATGACTACTTATTTTGTGGGAGTAGATAGTAAAACTCAAACAATGGGATATTTTGGTTTATCAGTGAATGATAAATTTAAAGTATATGTTAATAGTAGAGGAGGAACAATTAATCTTCAAAAAATAGATTCTTATAATTTTAATAGTACACCAAGGGGAGATGCAACTTTGGAAGGGGCTATATATGCTGTCTATGATAGTGAAGGGAATAAGATAGATGAGATAGTAATAGGTAGTAATGGATTAGGTACAAGTAAAGTTCTGGGACTAGGAAGTTATACTGTAAAAGAAATTATGGCAAGTGAAGGTTATAGTGTTGATAATACTACTCATAGTTTCACTATATCTAAAAGCAATTTAAATCCATCTAAGAAAGTAACTGAATGGGCTATATCATCTATGATAGATATATTTAAAGTTATAAACGATAAAAATACAGGAGTATTAACACCAGAAATTGGTATAACATTTGATTATTATCTTAAAAGAACGGGAGTACTTGCTACTACTGTAACAACTGATGAAAATGGATATGCTAATACATATTTACCATATGGAACTTATGTTGTTAGTCAAAGAAATACTACACCTGGCTATGAAAGAACCTCTGATTTTGAAATAGTTGTATCAACAGGAGAAATAATTAGAAAGATAATCGCAGATGGAGTATTCAGTGGTCTTAGATTAAAAGTAACAAATAGAGATATGGATACTAATAATATTATTAAAAGAGATGGTGTTAAATTTAAAATTAAGAATCTTGATAATAATGAATATGTATGTCAAAATGTTAATTATCCAGATTATAAGGTAATATGTGAATATGAAACAAAGAATGGTATATTTATTACTCCTGAAAACTTAATATATGGCAATTATGAATTAGAAGAGATTGATCAAATAATTGATGGTTATTTATGGAATAGTGCTAAAATACCATTTAAAGTAGATGAAACACAGAGTAATATAGAGTTAGATTTCTATAATAAAGAAGTAAAAGGAGAATTAGATTTATTAAAATATGGAGAAGAATTCATAGTAGATAATAATAATTATGAATATAAGGATATATTATTAGATAATGTTACATTTGAGTTATATACAGCAAATAATATTTATTCAAGTGATGGTTCATTAATATATGAAAAAGATAAATTAATAAGTAATTTTAATACATCAAATGGGGCATTTAAAATAAGTAATCTATATCTTGGAGATTATTATCTAAAAGAAACTAATACAGATAATAATCATATCTTATTATCATCTCCTATCTATTTTAGTCTTGATTATAAAGATCAATATACAAATATAGTTAATGTAAGTATTGAGTTAAGAAATAATTTAAAAAAGGGTAAATTAATTATTAATAATTTAGAAAAAGACACTAATAATATTATCTCTGATTCTAAATTTAATATATATGATAAAGATGATAATATAATATATAAAGGTATTACGAGTGGAGAAGGATTAATTATATTAGACAATCTTAAAGTAGGTAAATATTCTA
>JAEEGI010020059.1_pt1 | contig 13423 bp, 12 predicted proteins | sample 8958751 | NCBI WGS metagenome assembly JAEEGI01 (sample SAMN16246545, study PRJNA631951) | gut metagenome | biome: gut microbiome; feature: rumen; material: KS-attached | host: Bos | place: Iran: Karaj | collected 2018-10
CGATGATCGGAAAGCCATGATCCTGATTCAAAAGATCTGCGTGGATATGACCGTGGATGTAGCCGATGATACGTCCGTGGCGTTTCTGATCGTTTGTCAGGATCTTCATCAGCTTGCTTTCGTTATGAACCGTTTCACCAAGACAGTCTGACTCGGAAACCGGCGGCACATGAGAAAACAGAAGGATCCGTTTGTTTTTCGGGGTCTTGAACAGCAGATAGCGAAGCCAGCGCAGCGTCTGATTGGAGAAGCCGTATGGCTGACCGCTTTCTGGATCATAGGAAGACAGAAAGATCATTCTGAGATCTTTGCGGTCATAGTAACGGTCTTCTTTCTGCTGCTGAAGATAGAATTCTTCGGCTTCCGTTCTGATGAAAAAATCGGGATTGTCGTGGAAAACGTTGAAATCATGATCGCCGATGCAGCGATAGACAGGAATGCCGAGACGCCGTTCCATGGCCTTGATGCGTCTTACCACTTCCTTGGTCTGCGCCTTGGACAGAAGTCCGTCGGTCAGATCTCCCAGATCGATCAGCGCATCCGGATAGACCTTGCGGCAGAGATGCTTCATATTACGCAAAGTCTGCTCGCCGGTACCGCCATAGGCATAATGCAGATCGCTTCCGATAAGAAACAGCAGATCTTCTTTCTTGCGGAACAGTCCGAGTTTCTTGATGACGCGCTCCTCTTCCTTCTTGAAACAATCTTTCCTTTTCTTGTCCGAAGGCATCTCCACCACATCGAAGAGTTCTTTGAAAGAACGGCTTTCATTGCCTTGCAGTTCCAGACGGAGATAACCGTCTTCGCTCATCGCGAACTGATGCTTCTGCCAGCTGCCATCATAGTATCCGGGGACGAAGGTGTCATAGATCGCTTCTTCATCATACAGACCGCTATGAAGCAGTTCTGGACGTATCTTCGGACGATAGAAGAAGGTGCGATACCTGAGATCCTCGCGCGGGCGCAGGATCGTTCCGCGGTTCAGATAGAGCGGTTCGAAACAGACGGAAGACCCGCTCGACAGGATCGTTTTTCCGGTACGGGCATCGATCGCTTTTCCCGGAATCATGTTCTGTTTCCTGGCGGGATCTTCTTTCAGATTCGGCTGCGCATAGTCCTGGACATTGTTGGTGATATAATCCGTCACCCCGAGACCATGCAGCTCGGAATAGCTGTAATGATACGGTTCGCTGCTGTCCGGGTATAAGGGTTCCTTGTCCGAAAGATTCCAGGCACGTACGACATATCCGGAAACATCGAAGTCTTCCAGAGACCCGATATAAGGATGGATCTCGTTGGTTTCCAGCTGGGCTGCCGTTTTGATGCAGTCGCGCACATCATCCGCCAGAACGGCCAGATGGGCTTTCGGATCCAGCGCTTTCAGCAGACGCAGGGAATCATGATTGAAAGAAGAATAGATGACATGGTCCTCCAGTTCGAATGCCTTAACCATGGACAGGACCTTCTTTTCCATGCCGGGATAAGGAACGACGCTGTTTTTCAGTTCGATATTGATATAGCCTTCATTCTCTTCCAATGTATTCCTCAACAAAGAAAAGACTTCCGCCAAAGCAGGAATGCGATAGACTTTTCCCTGATATCTAATTTCCGCTTCTTTGAGTTCCTCCAGGGTATAGTCCTTGACATGACCCTGCCGATCCGTTGTCCGGTTCAGCGTTTCATCGTGGATCACGACCAGCTGTCCGTCCCTGCTGAGCTGCACATCCAGTTCGATGCCGCAGATGTCGTATTCAAAAGCCTGCTTAAAAGCTTCAAGCGTATTTTCCGGATACAGATAGCTAAGTCCCCGATGAGCCCAATAGTTCATATTCTTCCTTCATCATTATATTTCCGCCCCCTGTCTAAAGCAATGAGAGTCGGACCGTTCTTTAGATTTTCCTGATTTCGCGGATGATCCAGTCGTCATGGACCAGGTCATAACTGCTTCCGCAATGCGGACAATGCTTTTCATGCAGCGCATCAAAACTTCCGCCGCAGTTCGGACACTGGATGTTTAACAGGCTGAAACCGGGATCGGTGTGGGAACCGCTTTCCCGTTCGACCGTCAGCAGGTAGTTTTCATCTTTGCGGTAGATGCGTCCTTTGTCGTAGGTGTTGCGCAAGAAGGCTTTGATCCTGACCTGGGTCATATCGTCGCTGATACGGACGCCTTTCAGCTGCAGGACGCCGCGGTACTGGATATCGATGAGATCATCCAGCGCGGAAAGATCCTGCTGGCCGGTATAGATGCTTAAGCTGCTGCGGTCTTTGGAATAGGCGATCGTCCGAAACAGCGAGAGGATCCTTCCTTCGAAGTATTCGAATGAAAAATCCGGATCGATGGCCTGAAGCCTGTTCGTGAGTTTCTTTGGGGTATTCAGCCCCGGAAGCATCTTGATCGCTTTTCCGGCTTCATGGAACATTTTAACCGCCAGGAACAGGCTGTTGCCCATATAGGTCATAACAGCGAATACGCCGCCATAGAACCCTCCCATAAACAGCGACGCCAGGATGCGGAAATACCACACGTAATCCCTGGCAGTATAAAAGAAGAAAGCGGCAAAAATCAGAAGACCTGCCGATACTCCGACGATCGTCATTCTTTTTTTGACCCGCTCCATCAGACCCGCACGTTCGGCGATGTTGTTGACATTATAGGATGAAGTGAAGCAGGGATAGCTGTCTTCCGTTTCGAAAACCGTTCCGCAATACGGACAGCCGTCATTCAGTTCGCTCAGCATGGTCTGATGGCCGCAGTTCGGACAGGTACAGAGCCGATCTTCATAGTTTTTCTTATCCAAGAGACAGCCGTAGAAGGTAACAGGCGCTTTGTATTCTTTGAGGATCTTTTCGCCATTGCGATAGGTCGTGACACGCATGCCCTCGCGGTACAGGATCTTTGCTTCATAAGGATCGCCCTGTTTCAGAAGAGAACCTTTGATCTCCTCCCGGACATGTTCATAACGGTCCTCAGCAGTGATCCCTTTTTCTTGCAGACGTTCTTTCTGCACATTCAGGCAGTAGCACAGCTCCCTGGAAGCATACTTCAGCCCTTTTCCTTGCAGCGTCCATCTATGGTAACTGTCCAGGAATGCATCAAGAATGGTTGTAGATACGGTTTTCTCGCTCATAATCTCATTTTCCTTTCTATCATTATAACACTCTTCCTTTTTAGCACTCTTTTATCATCTTTGTTAGCACTTTATACTTGACAGTGCTAATCAATGTGATAGTATATAGGTGTAGGGATTCAGATCCCATGGTAATTAGGAGGTATTGTAAGATGAGATATTATCCAAGAAACTATAACGTATTTGATGACATGTTTGACGATTTATTCCCGAAAGCAAGTTTTTCCGATAATCTGATGAGAACGGATGTCTATGAAAAGAACGGCTACTACAATCTCGATATCGAACTGCCAGGCTACAATAAGGAAGATGTCCAGATGGATATCGTCGATGGCTACCTGAACATCAAGGCGACCCATAACGTTTCCGATGAGGAAAAAGATGCGAAAGGCAATCTGGTAAGATCCGAGAGAAGATTCGGCTCCTGCTCGAGAAGTTTCTATGTAGGCGAGAACATCAAGGCCGAAGATATCAAGGCCAAATTCGAAAACGGCATGCTGAATATCGTATTGCCGTCGAAGGAACAGAAATCCATCGAATCGAAACAGGTCGTAACGATCGAATAAACGCTCAAGAAGAATAATCAAAGAAAAAAACACGGAAGAATCCGTGTTTTTTTGTTGTTTGATCAGATGATTCCCAGCCGTTCCGCTTCCAGAATGACCTCGTCTTCACTGAGATCGTCGACATTCATCATTTCCGAAAAGGCCGGCAGGAAAGCGAACGGATCTCCCTCGCCCATGACCGTCGCAGCCGTTCCGTAGTAGCATCTCAGCTGTTCCCTGAGTTCTTCGATATCGAAATCGTCGTATTCACGATCCATACTCGATCCTGCTGCCTCCCGACCTGTCTTTGCGGATGACGATCTGGTTATCGATCCGCTCCTGCAGTTCCTTGACGTGAGAGATGATACCCACGAGCTTGTCCGTACCTGTCAGATCCTTCAGCGCTTCCAGAGCGCTGCTGATCGCGTTGTCATCCAGGGAGCCGAAGCCTTCATCCACGAACATTGCATCGATGTGGACTGACGATGCTCTTGCCTGTACCTCATCGGACATGCCCAGCGCCAGACACAAGGAAGCCATGAACGATTCACCTCCCGACAGGGTCGATATTTCCCGTTGCGATCCGTTCACATGATCGATGATATTCAAATCCAGGCCTTTTTCGCCTCTGACAAATTCATACTGTCCGTTCGACATGATGTTCAGCCGCTGGTTTCCGTAAGCCAGGATCCTGTCGAAATACGTCATCTGTACATAAGTCTCGAAATCGATCTTTGCCGTACCGTTGACCTTGCCATCGGCCGTCTTATATACGGACTCGACCCACTTCAGTTCTTCTTCCAGTTTCTCGATCTTTTTAGAGACTGTTTCGATATTTTTTAAGACGGTACTGTTGTTTGCCAGCCTGGCGGACAGCTTCGTGTATTTCTGATTGGCCAGGTTCGTTTCTTCCTCTGCTTTCCTGAATTCGGTTTCCGCCTTTTCATAGCTGATCTCGCCAAGTTCCGCAAGCGTCTTGCTGAAGCCTTCGATCCGTTCCTGAAGCGCGGCCAGGCGCAGTTTCGCTTCTTCTTCCAAAGCGCGGGCTTTCTTCAGTTCCTGATTGTAATTCTCGATGGCGGCATTCAGTCTGGAATATGCTTCTTCCGTTTCTTTCTTCGAACCCGGACAATGATTCACGGCTTCCAGGTACTCTTTTTCTTCCGTATTGTACCGGCCTTCGATCTGGGAGCGTTTCGTTTCCGCCAGACGGTATCTGTCATCTTCTTTTTTCTGCTTTTCCGTTTCTTCTTTGAGCGTTTCCTGAAGTTTCGCTTTGTATGCGATTTTATCTTCGATCGCTTTCTTGCTGATTCGTGCCTGCTGAAGCTCTTTCTGCAATTCTTCGTTTCTCTTGCTAAAAGCATCCTCAAAACGACGGATATCGCTGATCTGCAGGTTCTTTTCCATAAGCTTCACGATTTCCGAAAGATCATTCTCCAGTTTCGTTTTCGCAGCCATTGCTAAAGCAGACGTTTCATTTCTGTTTCTATCCGCTTCGTTTCTTGCGTTCTCCGCTCTCTTCAGTTCTTCTTCGCCTGGCGCTCCATCGATCATGACGGCAGGTCTGGGGTGTTCCAAAGAGCCGCAGACAGGGCATGGGATTCCTTCTTCCAGACGATCCGCCAGCAGTCCGGCCTGGTTATCCAGGAAAAGCCTGTTCAGATGCTCGTATTCCGTCTGTACCTTCCTGTAGGCTTCATCCGCATCCCGGTATTGTTTCTGATGCAAGGCAAGCGCTTTTTCGGATCGCAGATATCCTTCATACCGTTCCTTCATTTCTTCGAACTGATCGCAGCAGCTGTTCAGGCTGATCAGGGATTTTTCCGCTTCTGTCAGCTCTTTCTCGATCCCGCCAAGCGTTTCAAGTTCCTTGCTGTAACCCTCGATCGCCTGCCGGATCGTTTCGACCGATTTCTTTGCTTCTTCCTTTTGTTTTATTGCATCCGAAAGACTCTTTTTTGTCTGTTCAAGCGCCGATTTTCTTGCTTCCAGTTTATTGAACTCTTCGATCCTGATTTTAAGTATCGCGAGTTCTTCGCCTTTCTCCTGATAGGCTTTTTCCTGTGACAGATAACGCTTCAGTTCCGCTTCTTTAGCGGCATGATCCTCCCGAACCGTTTTCAGTTCGGCTTCCGCCTTGCTTTTCTCTTCCGAAGCCTTCTTGTGATTCTGTGCCTTCTCTTTTTTCTCGATCGCTGACTTATAGGCGCCCTGTTTCTCCGATCTCTCCTTCTCCAGTTTCCGCTGTTCCTCTTCATCGATCGCGATCAGCCGATTCAGGAAACCGATCTTATCCGAAGTGAGACCGGCTTCCTCTTTCTTCATCTCTTCCAATTCGATGTTCCGGTCATCCGTCTCCTCGAAGTAGGCGCCATCAAAATACTGATCGATGCTTCTTCTGCCCTGCGCGCAGGCTTCGTTCAGTTCTTTGTATCGGTTTTTCAGTTCTTCCTGGATATCGAGATAGCGGTTCGTGGAAAAGATCTTACGGAAGATATCGCCGCGTTTCCCTTCCTTATCCAGCAGCAGTTCCTTGAAATCTCCCTGGGCGATCATCACGATACGCTTGAACTGATCGAAATCAAGACCGAGGATCTCCCGGATCGCGTTGTCCGTTTCCTTCTTGGCGCCGGAAGCAATATGCCCGTCGGGATATTCCAGTTCGATCGTGTTACCCTTGCTGACAAGTCTGCCTTTGCCGTTGTCGATCATCTGTCCGGGTACTCTTCTGACCCGGTAGCGTTTTCCATCGTTCTCGAAAGAGAATTCCACAAAGCTCAGGACCGTATCATCCGCATATTTGCTTCGAAGCTTCTGCGATTGCGTTCCCGCTTCTCCGGCAGATGTCTTATCATAGAGCGCATAACAGATCGCATCGAAAATCGTCGTCTTTCCTGCGCCGGTATCGCCGGTGATCAGAAAGAGTCCGTCTCCATCGAATCTGCTGAAGTCGACAGCGGCTTCTTTTGCGTATGGGCCGAATGCCTGCATCGTCAGTTTTAACGGTTTCATCCTATGCCCTCCACTTTATCGATCGCGTCTTTCATGATCACAGACTGTTCCTCTGTCATCTTCTTTCCGTTGACCATCTCATAAAAGTCATCGAACAGTTCCAACGTGGTCTTTTCTTCGGACAGATCGGCCAGATCGATCCTGTACTGGTTCCTGGTACGTGTATTGTCATAATCCAGTTTCAGCAGATTCATATAAACCGCTCTCAGTTTGCTTGCTCCGTCCGGAATATCCTGTTCATCCGTCAGGATGATGTGATAGTAGTCTTCCAGATTCAGTCCTGAATGGAATTCTTCCTTCATCACCTCTTCAAACGTTCCTTTGATCTCTCTGAGTTCTCTCTTTGGCTCCAGATCGATCTCACGGATCTCCAGATTTCCTTTTTCGATCTCGACGACTGTTACCGTGTTTTTATTGTTTATTTCAGAGAACGAATACTTCAGCGGCGTGCCGCAGTAACGGATCTTGTTGGCGATGGTCTGCTTCTTGTGGATATGACCGAGCGCGACATAATCGAAATCATTCATCAGAGATGCATCGATATTGTCGATCCCGCCGATCGACATTTCTTCCGAACCGCCTTTTTCCGCGCCTGTCACATACTGGTGAGCCACAAGGATGTTGATGCGACCATTATCGATATCCATATCGCCGATGATGGTTTCGAACGCATCCCCATAGGTGCCGATTTCTTTGTCGGGATAGAAGCGTTTCACATTTACCGGCTTGAGGAAAGGTACCAGCCAGATGTCCGCGTCTTTGTATCGGACGGCTTGGATCTTTCCGTTATAGACCGGAGAGATATGTATTCCCGAATTGCGGAAAATGGAAGAGCCGAAGGCGATCCGTTCCGCGGAATCGTGGTTGCCGGATACGATGAACACTTCCTGTTTCTCTTTCGCAAGCTCGGAAAGGAACGCATCGAACAGTTCGACCGCTTCCGCCGAAGGGATCGACTTGTCATAGATGTCTCCGGCAATCAGGATCCCGTCAGGTTCTTCTTTCCTGATGATATTCACGATCTTTTTAAGGATGTATTCCTGATCTTCGATCAGAGACCGTTCCAGCAGTCTCTTGCCCAGATGCAGGTCGGATAGATGGATCAATTTCATATCTGTACTTTCTTTCTATCAATATTATATCTATATTATCGTTTGTTACAGATGCAAAAAAAGCGTCAGGAACGATCATAAAAAACAGGAACGATCCGTGAACGTTCCTGTTCTGTTTTTATAAATGGATTCCTGTCTTATGGTTCAAGATTGAAGACGTCTCCGGCCTGAGACAGACAGATGTCCGTCTTCAACGCCAGTGTATTGCTATCCTTCTTCTCAAACTCGATCACCGTGACATCCGCGCCGGCATAGCCCTGAAGCGCTTTGGCGTCCTCGACATGGCAGACATAGGCGCTGTCGGTCTCTTCGAACCATCCGTAGATCTCGCCCATGCCGTTAAACAGATTCTCGGTAAAGGTGAATGTATCCCGTACGCCCCAATAGAATTCGACCGTCGGAAGATACATATCGTCACTCATATCGGTATGTTCGTGTTTAAATTTGAGACGGTCTCCGTCATACACGGCTGCTCCGCTGGAGAAGATATCTCCGGCCGATGTGATCGGAAAATCCTGTTCCATGATCAGCGTGTCCTTGCTGCTGATCTTCAGGAATCTCTCCCCGACCATCTTTTCCGGGAACGGATATTCTTTTGTAGATGATGCGATCACGATATAGCCGTCTTCTTCCTTGAATGTTCCCCGGAATTCGTTGACGCTGCCGTCGTTTCTATCCTGGAAGATGATCGTATCGATGCCGATCAGTTCGACCATCGACACCACGCTTGTCTTCTGGGTGCTGTTATGGAAAAGGTAATAGCTGCCTTCCTGCATGTGGAAGATCTGCGCAGCATCCGGTTTCGTATCGCCGTTTCCGGAATGAGAACCATCCCCTTTGACCTCCGTCGTCGAGAAGACATCGTCTGACTTGGATCCTGCCAAAGTGTTTTTCAGTTTCAGCGTATCATCATCCACGATCTCGAAGATGATCGTCTTGAACTGTCCCACGCCTGTCTCTGCGACATCCAGAGTCGCAACATTTTCTTTGACTGTCCAGGTTCCGCTGATCTCATAATAGCCGTCATAGAAGTTATCTTTCATGACGAAGCTTCCGTCCTTGCCGAACCAGATCTTGGAGTGTTCCGGATTATCGAATTCATCGACCGTATTGTAGTAGGTCTTGCCTGCGATCGCAGGAATCTCCTCTTCTTCATTGTTCGGGTTGCATGCGCAAAGCATCAGCGCGCATAAGATCACGATCATCTTTTTCATTATGGCCACCATCCTTTGTATTCTTATTATACCTGATTCCCCGTCAGATACAGAGATGTTCCGCCTGCATTGCATGATATAAAAAACGACAGGTTGCAACCCGGTCGTTTCCGTTTCATGATGTCATGCGGTATTTCGGTAAAACGCTTTAAATTACTCCCTGAATGGCTAACGCTTCCAGGATGACCGTCAGGATCAGAGCCAGGATGAAATACCATTGCGGCGGGAATTTCTTGAATACGCTTTCCCAGACGATCCCTCCCGTGACCAGGAACAGAAACATTATGGTCATCGGAATCAGCGAATGCTGCGATATGAGCAGGCTGAAGGGGATCATGAGACTGAAAAGGATCAGGTCCAGCACAAAGAAAGGATCGGAAGTATCGTTGTCTTTCTGACGGTTTCTTGCACTCTCGCGCCGCTTCCTGAGGTTTTTTGTTCCGTCGAGATCCCGGGCTGAGATCCTGCTTTCTCTTTTCTTTTCTTCGACAAACCAGTCATCGCCGTCGCCGAAGTTTTTCTGTCTGTCATCCATCGTATTTTCTCTGCTCCGTTATCATTGTCTGAGCCGCATGAAGTTTGTCCTGCCTGTCCATGCCGTTATCCAGAAACATGGACCGGTAGGCCATGATGTCCGGTCTATCCTCTTCTATCGCATCCAAGGAATATTCGTCCTTATCGGGATAGATGATCTCGAAACGGTCGTAACCGTCTTCATACAAAGGGAAGTCGTATTCTTCATACATCATCCGGATGACGCTCTCATCGATGCTGCTGCCTCTGTTGCCGTTTGCCTTGAGACAGTTTTCGATCTGGCGCATCAGCAGGACGCCTGTCACCTCGGTATCCTCGCTCAGACTCTGCAAAAAGGGCTTGCGGTATTTCCGGTAGGTATTAGTCGAATCCAGCACGACATCGTTTCCGTTTGCCAGCTCCTGACGGATCATGTCGTACATGATGTCGAACAGTTGAATGTTCTGCAGATCGCTGGAAGGATCCATCGAGAGTTTCTGTCTGACGATGTCGCTGGAATAAATGACCGCGTTCTCCCGTTTTGCGATCGTTTCAGTTGCATATGATTTCCCCGAGGCAGGAATGCCTACCATCATAAAGAGTTTTGCCATGATTCTATTTTACCTTCAAAACAGCGATAATTGTTCCGTTGTTACCGTTTCTGTCTTATAGGCTTGGATGATGTCCTCCATCCGGTAGAGGATCCCGTAACGGTCGCATTCCTCCATGAAAGCCTTCCACAGACGTTCATGATCCGGTACGACGCAGTCATAACGGTTTCCATAATAGCGCTGGTATTTTTCTTTCAGACCCGGAAAGGATTCATCCAGCTTGCAGTAATAATAGTCCCTCTGCCGGTCCCGAAGGGTCATACTCATATAGCTGTAGATGAATCGTGCGCCATGTTCCGCTGCTTTCCTGACCAGAAGGCGGATATCCTCTTCCTTGTCCGTGATGAAAGGCAGGACGGGCATCATCAGGATGCCGGTGAAAATGCCGTTGCCGGAGAGTTCCTTGATTGCCGCTAATCTTTTTGAAGAAACGCAGACATGCGGTTCGATGATTTTCGACAGTTCATCATGAGGCGTCGTGACCGTGATCTTGACGATCGCGTTGTTTCTTTGACTGATTTCTTTCAGCAGGTCGATGTCCCGCAGGATCAGATCGCTTTTCGTATCGATCGCTGCACCAAAGCCATACTTCAAGAGAAGCTTCAAAGCGCCTCGGGTCTGTTCATACTGCTTCTCTTGCGGATTGTAGGTGTCCGACATCGAACCGAGACCGATGACGCCTTTGTTGCGTTTCTTTTGCAGTTCGTGTTCAAGAATCACTAAAGCATCCTCTTTGCCCCGGGGACGCTCATACTCTTCGATGCCGTAACACTCGCTCCGGCTGTCGCAGTAGATGCAGCCATGCGGGCAGCCTCGGTAAAGGTTCATATTGTAATCGATGCCGAACCACTGTCCGCCATAGCTGACTTTGCTGAGTATCGTTTTGGTTTTGATGAATTCCATTATTTCAATAATTTATCTAAGGCGTTCGCATTCAATATCGTATTCGAAATGAATTCTCCTTTATAGAAGTTTGCCCAGTTGTTGAAGAAACAAGGCATACGCTTTGCTTTCTCTAAAGAGTCCACATGGATGAGGTTCAGTTTGAGGCCGATCTCTTGGGCGTGTTCCATGAGTTCCTTGACTTCATATTCCACATACGGGCATTCATTGCTGTAGTAGATCGTGAAGTCGGGATCCTCGATTTTCATCGCCCTGGCAGTATCTGTAAAACGAGGCGTTTCCGCTTCATTGAATTTCAATGCGAGCAATTCATAATCGCCGATGCTGTCGATGACTGTAAAACCGAAGTGTTCAAAGAATTTCTTTTCGCCAAGGAATGGCTTCTTTTTCTTGGTCACTACGGTGCAGATGCCGTTCTTGCCTTTTGTTCTGGCATCATCGATGGCATATTCCAAGAGTTCCTTGGCAATTCCCTGCCCCTTGAAACTTCCTGCGACCCACAGGCAGTAGATATAAAGGTAATCTTTTCCCAGCACAGGAACCCATGCCGTCTCGACCGGTTCGTATTCGATGAAGGTCTTGCCTCTGGCATCCAGCTTGCGGAAGACATGTCCGTCCTGCAGTTTGCTTCTGATCCATTCTTTCTTGCGGTCGACCCCTTCCTGGTGTTTCGGATCGCCGATGGCGCAGCAAAGATGTTCGTTATCGATGTTGTTTGAATTCAGATCAATATACTCGTGCATTGAATCACCTCTATCAGCTGATAATCAGTTTGTAACAGACTTTTCAGCGATCTTGTTCATTATCATCCCCAGAATTCAGACAATACATTCCAAGGCAGCACCTTGTGCTCGATGGCGATCCTGAATGAAAGGATGATGTGCTTCATCACCGGCGTGAATGACAGAACCGCGAACAGGCCCAGGAAACCTTTTAGAGCTCTGGTAAAGATCGCTCCATAATGAAAAGGATGTGTATTTTCCAGATTTCTGAAAAGAAATTCCACCAGTAGCGGCAGCAGCAGGACGAGCGCAGCACAAATCAGTGACAGAACAGCCGTAAAAACGACGCTCCAGATGATGCGGCATCTGATGCAGATATAAGCCGTTCCTCTGCTTACGACCTTGCTGGAGTAGCCTTTTCCATAAGTCGTATTTCTTTCTCTGGTGGTCTCTTTTCCGCCAACCGTATAAACCGTATCCGTTCCCGGCGTATAATTCCGGACGCTTCCAAAAACAGTTTTCTTGATCACATAGTCCCAGGTCTGATATCGATCGTTTTCTTTTCCGCAAATGTTACATTTCATACACCCATTATATAATGAAACAAAAAATATCCGCGCATATAGAAATGATACGGAATGAAAGATAAAATGGTATCGATGGTCAGATATCAAATCGACAGGGACAGCGTTTGTATGGGAGATGATGTTTTCGATCACAGGATCGAAATCGAGCTTTCTGATGATGCGACCTATCAGGATCTGTTTCACGCGTTGAAAAAGATACACTATCTTCCTTCCCCTTCCCATTGCGTCTGGGTCATGACGAATCCGAAACATTTCTGCATCTGTTCCTATTTCAAAGAAATCGATCACTTCAGTCCGGGGCTGATAGAAAACAGACTGTCCGTATTGGATGATGGAAGTCATATGTTCCGGATGAAGTATTATTCTCCTGATGGGTGGAAAGAAAGGATCCTTTCCGAATACGATAATGACACATACAGCCTTTGGAAAGACGGATGGAACGAAGAAATAGAACTATGTGACAGGTTGATCAGATAACTCGGACACAAAGAAACAGGCATTTTGTTCCTAAAACTGTTCCCAAATTGATAATTATAATGAAAAAATCCCTATAATAGGGATTTTCTTTTTCTTCTATGGAGCAGGTGACGGGAATCGAACCCGCGTTGCAACCTTGGGAAGGTCGAGTTCTACCATTGAACCACACCTGCTTTGCATTTCTATTCTACCACAAAGAACAAGATTCATCTCAGCAATAGATTTAATAAAAATACGATTCTTCTTTGTACAAAATCATAAATATGTTAGAATATTATGTGCAGATGAATCATCTGAATGTGGCTCAGCTTGGTAGAGCGCTGCGTTCGGGACGCAGAGGCCGCGGGTTCAAATCCCGCCATTCAGACCATTGTCGATCAATCCGGAGCGATCCGGATTTTTTTATGTAAAAAGCCATGACCGTTCATGGCTTGTTTAATGGATGCATATCTTCTTGAATCGCCTCTATTCTTTCTTCCTCGGTGATCCAGCCGTTATCCTCCATCGTTCTCAGGACCCATTCCTGACGCTGCTTGGCCAGTTCTTAGCCGGTCGACAGCTGATAGACCGAAGGAGCGTTCTGCAGTCCTGCC